>Ga0257114_1003170_pt1 | contig 10550 bp, 3 predicted proteins | sample SI112_10mmetaG_FD_190149 | JGI IMG/M metagenome (GOLD analysis project Ga0257114, IMG submission 190149) | Marine microbial communities from Saanich Inlet, British Columbia, Canada - SI112_10m | ecosystem: Environmental > Aquatic > Marine > Inlet | place: Canada: British Columbia | collected... | reverse complement strand
TGGACCACTCTCTGTTTCAGGTTCATATCTATAGATGGCGAGTCCTGCCACACTTTTTTTCAGTTTAAACTTACCTTTGTCAACAGTAATAACCAGGTCAGTAAAGTCAAAGTCTGACTTACCACCTTGTTTTTCTATTCTCTTGACCTCTTCACGAATAACTCTGTCTACAGGAGAGAGTTGGAATGACTCAAAGTCTTTTCCATCCTCTACTTCGTCTCCATCAGGTTTGCCATCATTTGTTTGTGACCAAGTAATATCTTCACCATTATGTTTGACTCCTGCTCCAGTGATGCCAATTGATTTGATTGCGGTGCCAGCAGTGTTCGGGTTATCATCCCACTTAAGTTCAATTCCAATTGTACCTTTACCGATTACTTTCAAACCATCATCACTAAATCTACCGTTGCCCTCAGTGATTCTAAATGTAGCATTGGTATCATCGCCGTCACCATCTAGTAATCTAATCTCTCTATTACCATCTCTAAGTTTATTTTTAAAGTAAGTAGATGGATTAGCATCATACTTTTTTTGCTCTCTAGAATTACCAAGTACCCAAATAATATCTGCTTCACCAGCACCATCTCTTACTGTTCTTTCAAAGACATCAACAACTTCTCTATCTATTCTACCAAAGACATCATCAAGACGAATAGTCTTACCCTTATCATCAATTCTAAATGGATCAGGATTTGCTTCAGGATTATCTGCTACTGGGAAAGGATATGGAGATCCATCAGGATGATATGCTCTGACAAAGTAATCTTTGTTTGGTGAGATATATCTGATCTCCTTCCCAACATCATTACCTGTAAATGAAAAGTTTAATTCACCAAGACCAAAGTTTTTCTCAACATCATCAAGTAAGAATGTGATTCTATTATTCAGAGCTGCTTGTCTGGTGATTGTAAATTCAACAGGAGTAAGTTCTCTTTCAAAATCCAGTGGAGTGATACCTTGAGTAACTCCATCAGTGCCGGTCGTCAGAAGAGGTGATGTCTCAAATAAACTAGGACCTAATCCATAAATCGGTGTGCTGAAGATTTCGCCAGATGGATTGAATGGTTGTGGAGCATATACATTATCAGCTGGATTGGCAGGGAACGGATATGGATTAGGATCAAATGGTCCAAAACCTAGTGGTGCTGCTCCACCACCACCACCAGATCTGGCGGGATATAACAAACCAGGTGTTGATGGGAAATCTGGATTCTCCAGTTGCCCTACGCCAGATGAGTTTGATGGTCTATAATTACCTGGACCAAATGGTGAGTTATTAATCTTTCTTGGTTGACCAATGGTCCCTTCAACTCTAACCTCTGTCGTTACACGATCACCACGATTGAATCCAATGATTTTATACTTATTGAATCCTTTCTTGACTACAACCTCAACCTCACCCGTAAACTTTTTAGATCCAATCTTACCTAGGTTTTTACTAGCAGATATTTTCTTGGCATTTCTTACATTCCATTGAATTTTTATTTTAGTTCCAACTTTCGCTCTTCTCTTGGATGCTCTGATCGTTGCCTCTACTCTCTTACCAGTGACTGTTCTCTCATCTGGTCCACTATCATCTTTTGATCTACCAGACCTAGGGACAGGACCAAAGACGGGTTTAACAATAGCACCCTTTCCTTTCCCACTCTTATCATACACTCTTGCTTTTGCCTTTCCAGTATATCCTGACCCAAAACTGGTGATATCAACAGAAAGAACCTCACCTGCTGCTCCGATAATAAGATTTCCTGCTGCTCCAATTCCATCATCTCCAAAAATTTCTAGAACAGGTGGTCCCAAAAGTTGAGGGTCAGTGTCACAATCATCAAAATTAAATGCTGAAGTTAAATCAATGTCAGTCAAATTACCAAATTGATCAAGTGCTTCTGTACCAAATGTAGTTGGTGTTTTTGCGAATGACTTTGCCCTGTCTGCGATGTTCTGAAAGTCTCCAATAGAAAGTTTAGCAGCACCTGCTCTTGGGTTCCAATCATTTACACCAGAGCATTCAGGTCTATCGTCACAAGTCAAGAAAGAAAGAACATCCTCAACAAGACCGATGGCATCAGAGGCAATATCTAATCCTGCGCCAGCAATATCAACAGCACTACCAATCAAGTCTTCTACACCACCCAATACACCGCTGAGAGTTCCTGATAAGGAACCAAGCACACCACCAACGAATCCCTCAACAAAACAAACAGGAACATTGATGACTTTGTTGACAGAATCTTTCAAGAATCCCATCACCATCTCTTTCAATTGAGAGAATAATTTTCTAAAGAAGCACTTCATTGTTTCAAGAATTGTGCCACTTGTAGTATTAACTAACTCTCTTTCATTTGGCAGGGCAAGATCATATACTAACTTAAATCCTTCATTAACTTTCTGTTCAATAAATTGTTCTACCTGTTCATATACCCACTTAATACCACCAGCAATAAACTCTGCCCCTTTCTCAATCAGATTATCAATCTTCCTTTGAATATCAGCAATCGCTTCTTTCCCACCTCTTCCAATGGCATAAATGGTCTTTCTTAATTTTTCAATCTCTTGAAGAATATTCTGTAATTGAGATTGAATTCTACCAATAGGAAGAGGTTCACAATTCGTTGACTGTGCTAGAGGTTGAAGAGCAGACTCTGAACTATCATCAGCATCAGTTGTCGCCTTGTCCTGATCAGTTAGTCCAACTGTGGAACTATTAATCTGATCCGTATTCGCAACCTGTCCACCTTGAGCACCTGCCTGGGAAACGTATTCTCCTGCTCCACCTTCCTTACGAGTACCAGCAGGGATGAGAGCATTGTCCGGGACGGCAGGATCAATACCAGAAAAAGGAACAAACTTTGCATCGGGGATGTTCTTCATCACCGCCTGGTAATCATTGTTACCAATAACACCCATAATGACAGGTTGCTGCCCGTCTTCACCATCTAGGAAGAATCCATAGACGAAATCACCCTGAAGTATATTGACTGATTGCGAGGAACCATTGTTACCACTACCTGCCGTAACAGGGTACATAACAGATGCCCATGGCAAATCTTCATCAGGAAGTTCAGTTGCCACCGCAGTATGGTATCCCATAATACGGACTTTATATCTCTGCCCGAATCCTTCTACTTCAGTATTATTAGCAACACGTTTACCACCTAGATTCATCCTCCAAGTTTTGGCATCAGGGATTTGACCGATCCACCAATGGAATCCGTCTCTACCTACAAAATGCCTTTTGAATAAACCTTGTTCTATCATTATGATGGTCTGCCGTAAGAGTCTCTAACTAATCCCAAGGATGTGAAAGTGTCTGATGGTGTGAGTCTATGGCACAAATGAGCCACAAGATAACTACCTTCGGTTTCTTTATTTATTTCACCATCTCCACCTCCTTCTAATTGAATAAACTTACACTCAATCATATCACCTGCCACGATCGAGAAGTCTCCAGCAACTGTAATATTAGTTTGAATTGTGAAGACCTGATTATATCTCATAATAGACTGAACCTGTGTCCTAGGAGCATCAAAGTTTGGTTTTGTTATATCTTCTTTCCAATTTTGTAGTTGCTCTTCTGGTGTAACACCTGTTGGATTATAACCTATGTCAAGAACATTTGTCATCAATCTAGATGGTCCTTGTACAAACTCTGGTTTAACAAGAGTAGAAGCAGGAGTCTCTCCAGCAGTTGTAATTTTATCTCCTTGGTCTTTTATATCAAAACTAATCGTGACATAATTAAATGATACGGGGTCGTAAAACACAGTTCTATTGTGATATACACCCAGTGCGAGATTGGATTGTAAGTCTACATTCCTATCAATATTAACTGATAGTATTGATTTATAATCGGCGTCATTCGTGGACGTAGTATTAGTAAATATAAATTTCTTATCTGGACTTTGCTCTAATAGTTTATCAAGTGATCTAAAATTAAACCCTTTTTGATTTTGATAGAATAGGTATCCAGCACTCCCTCCAATAGAACCACTGCCACCTGTTCCAGCAGACTGTGATGTTGATTTAGATGCTAACCAAGTACAAACATAGAAAGGTTTTCTATCATTACCATAGAAGTTGTAATCAATCGCAGTATCATCTACCGTGACCTCTGTTTCACTCTTAAGCACATCACCTAGAATTGATTTTACATTGTCAGATATCTTACCTTGATATCTCTTGACGACTCTCGTTAATTCATTACCAATGTACTCTGCCGAAGCAAGTGATAGAACAAAGTTTTCTTTTAATGTGCCAGGGTCAGCAGCCAAAACACGGTTGACATAGAGTGTTAGTTCTACCACATTCTGTGGGTTTCCAGCATCGGTAAATGTAATGTCAAATCTCTCACCACCTCTGATTGGTAAGTCATCCAACACACCTTTGCCTGTTTTACCATCCGTTTCATATCCAGTATCTATAATCACTGCTTGTGCTGTGATGTAATTAGATAGGACACTCTCGTAATATCTAAAGTCAACAACTCCCGCACTTACATCAACTGCCTTATTGCCAGTATTTGATGTAATGATGCACTTTCTTATATTACCAGCGTTGACATCTGATAGTTGATTAGTTCCCTTTTCAGACATTATCCTTGTTTATATAAAAATCCAAGAAGTTGCTTCTTATAATAACTATTTACCACTGCTGCTGTAGACCCTCCTAGCACAATACCACCAGCAGATTGTCCACCCATCATGACTGGTTGTTGCTGCTGTTGCCCAGGTAAGATAATAGTATTAGAACCATTCGCATCATAAGATGGAAACTGGGATATAGCACCAGCATTTTGTTGTGTTGTAACACTACCAGGTGTAGTCACTTGTGCTCCTAATGCTGGACCATTCTTACTCAAAATAATATACTGAACATAAGGTGATGGGTCTCCAAGTCCTCCATATGTTGTTCCATTCTTTTTATTATCAACCTCAAAGTGAAGGTGTGGTCCTGTTGAACTACCACGTCCGGGATCATTCAATCCGCCACCAGTTAAACCAAGTGCTGTGCCTGCTGCTACCACCTGTCCTTTAGACACCATAATCCTACTCAAGTGAGCAAGTCTAAATTGTAATCCAAGTGAAGGTGCCCATGCATCAATCACATTTCCATAACCACCATGATTGCCAGCATATACAATCTCTACTGGAACACTTAAACCAACATAAGTTCCTGTAGGTGTGCCGATGTCAATACCACCATGAAGTTTACCCCAACGTTGACCATAACCAGATGTCACTCCAAACCCACTAATCATGTTACCCTTCTGTGCTCCTGTTGTTTGTCCTGCTCTCTCCAGGGCAGAACCAGCAGTCTGTGCTTGAGGAGTAACAGTTGCTGGAGAAGTTGTCTGTGGAATCATAGGAGTCATTGCCATAGCACTCAACTTGGCAAGTTCTGCTTTATTTGTTGCTAGGTTTTGTTTAGTAATATTTGCTATTGGTCCAGAAGCAAATCCTGAAACTTTAAGTAGTGCCTCTGCTTCGGCAATCTTCTTTTGAAGTTCCTGTATTCTTTTCTTCTGTGCTTCTGTTGGTGATGTAGAAGGGTTGACAGGTCGTACACCAGGTGGATTAGTTGTTGTAGTTGTGATTTTTGATGTCTGCCCTTTTTTACCTTTAGGATCATAACCACCAAGTTTTAATGCACGAACCATACCTTTACTATAAGCATCAACGGTATATCCAAGAGCAATATTCGCTCGATCGGCATTAGGCGAATAAGCAGGGGCAACACTTGCTATGCCTTCAAGTGGAGTGCTGAAAGCATTATAATTGCGAGAATTATTATTTACATTATGCCATAATTTAATGTTATGTTTGACTGATGATTCAAGACTGTCATAAACCGCCCAGTATCTGTTTCTAAAGTATATTTTATCTACAATACCATTTGTTCCAACCTCACTGGCATTAATAGTTTGACCAAATGCATTTGTTTTACCAGTCTTAAAATAAACACTGTCAGGATTAGCAAGATAACCTGTCTCATGCATTGCTTGAGCGGCAACGATTTCGGGGAAGTTTGCTCCACCAACTCTCGCCGCTATATCATATACCTGTTTAAATGCTTGCTGCTGAGATGGGGTGCCGCCCATAGGACCAGGTGATTCGGGAGAAGTACCATCAGTAGTTGAAGTGATTTCATTCTCTTTTGTTTTTGACTTATCATCAACTTTTCCTTTCTCTTCTGTACTTGGTTGGAATATTGCAGAAACCATTGCTTTACCCATTGTACCAAATGCCCCAAGTAGTCCTAAAGGACCCAAGAACATTTTAGGGTCAAGTATTTCTTGACCACCTAACCCTAATGGAACCCAATCTGGCATTTTTACTTTAGGAAGTGATTCCCAAAATCTTCCAACAACACCTTTCATCCAATCTAATATTTGACCACCTACTTTTGCTACTGCCCCAACGGCATTCATTATTTTAGCACCTGCTGCTTTTGGACTCTTATTAACAATGAGTTCATAAGCAGCATCGCCCAGAACCTCACCAACCAGTCCACCAATGATAGGTCCAAGGATAGGAATTGGAATACCAAAACCTAGGAACTCACCAAGACCAGCACCAATTGCCTTAAACGCTCCCCTACCAGCACCACCCGTCTCTGGATCAGGATCCAGAGCAGTCATAGTAAAGACAATCATCGGACCCACAACTGGGATCCTTGCTCCCTTCATGAAATTAGATGCCTTCTTCAACACAGGACTTGCTGTCTTTAACCTCGCAATATCCTTGGCTCCACCAATACCCAATAAGTTTTTAAGGAAAGAGTTGGTTGTTTGAGCAACTTTCTGTGTATTTACTGCTGCTCTATAAGTTGCTCTTTGAAGATTTGCTCCTTTTTTGAATAGAGTACCAGTTTGAAGATTTGCTCTAGCACTGTTCAACCTAGCCATTGGTGAACCAGGTTTAAATCTTACAGTTGTCCTTGCAGGTCCAACTCTCCCAAGTTGATTTCTATAGTTTCTACCTTTGGTTGCTATTTGATTACCTCTAGCATCAGTGCGAGAGTATCTACCTGCCCCTGAACCAGATCCAACTCCAGCACCAGTACCAGTTATTGTTGTATCACCAGACCCCGGTTTGCGTGGTTTTGGTGGTGGTTTTATACCAAGTAGATCTTTAAATCTCTTGATAGCAAACTTACCAAAAGCCATGATGCCTTTGCCGATCTTACCAAACAAAGTCTTGATTACTCTGCCAGCTAGTTTGAATGGAGCACCAACAATCTTGAATCCCGCCTTTACAGTTCCCCGCAGTAACTTACCTAATGCTTTAAACGCACCTGTGAATGCTTTAAATCCATACTTTATACCAAGGAAGACAGCGTAAAGATTATCCTTTAAGAATCCAAAAAGTTTTGCTATCTTTGGTCCTTGCTTAAGTAAGAAAAGAACAAGACCACCAAGTAGTATATTCTTTAAGAAATTAAAAATGTTAAAGGGATCACCCTTCGGCAAGAGAGAACCAGAAGATGTATCTACTTTCTTCTTACCTTCTCTATCTTCTTCTCTTTGTTTCTTTCTTAAAGTTTGAGCAGCCTTCTTTGCTTTCGCAGCAGTATCTTTCTTGGCATCAAGTTGTTGCTTGAATGCTTTATTCAGAGCAGAGGTTACACCCTCTATATTATCAAGTTGCTGTTGAATCTTATCATAACTAATTTTTCCTTTAGCAGATACAGTTTGAGCACTAGCATCAAGGTCAACACCTTGAGGTATTAATTTCTGTGGTGATATTTTTGATGGAGAATCATACCCCACAGAGTATTTTGTAAGACCACCCTCGGTCTTAACCAATGCTCCTCCTTTCTTTTTCTTATCTTGTTCTCTTTTGCTTTTGAATTTATCTTTGACTTTACCTTTAACAAAATCTTTAGCAGCATTCTTCACCGCTTTCTTGCCAAGTTGTTTAGCAGCAATCTTTGGTGCTTGTGTTACAAGTGCCTTTGTCAGTCCAACTAGAAGAGGTACTGCCATCTTAACCTACGATATTATAGATTGATTTGATGACGATCATTTCATTATTCCCACCATCAATCGGAGAGATTGCTGGAAGTCTCTTTTGACTTGCCATAGCAGCACTTGTAGGACCACTGTTGAGTCGTTGCTGTCCACCAACACCTGCCATAATAACATTAGTTTGTCTCTGCCCTGGTGGTCCTGGAGGAATCAATAGACCAGTTGTAGGAGATACTCTCATCGTTGTTGATTGTTCCGTGGGAGAAACAAGAGGAGTAGTTTGAACGGTGCCAGAGACAGGTGGTGTCCCAAATCCACCACCTTTAAAAATTGCTTTGGATACTGATGTTGCTAACTGATCAAACTTGGCAGATTGTGTGAAGTCTGGTCCATATCTATTTTCCCAATCTACCATCACACCAAGTTCCACCAGAGCAGCATCTGTTTTTGCCGCTCTATTAATAGTGGCATTGCCCATAGTATCAGATGAGATATTACCTAGTTCTGGATTAGCAGACTGGAATTCTGACAGTGCTTGTTGAATAGGACCTGCTAAACGTGCGTCTCCGGCATCCCCCGCCTTGGTTCTAGTCAAGAATCCAACCCCACCAGCACCTCTGATAGCATCAAAGTGAAGTGGAACAATCTTTATTCCCTTTGAGGCAAAGGTAGCCAATGCCTTATCATAATCTTGATAACTTGGATACTCTTCGGGAGTCATAATTTTAACTCTCAATCCCATGTCAGTTAATTTTTTACCAACCAATGCTGCTGCCTTATCTTGATGCTCTCGTTCTCTACCATCAGCACCAGTGGCATTTGAGTTAGTAAAAGTATTACCACCAGGAGTATCAGGTATAGTGCCAGGTTTCTTCGTATGATCTAGTGGTAATATTACATCATAGTTAGCACCTGATATTCTTTTAGGTCCTGATGGAATAACCGGTGACTGTGGTTGGAACATCTGTGTCGCAGGAGACTGGAACAAAGGACTTGCTCCTGGGAACATCACAGGTGGTTGAGTTCCAGGAAGAGGTTTTGAAAATTCCTGATTCATTCTTTGGAACGATCCTAATGGATCTTTAGGATCAAACACCATTCCCCCATTTTGTAATCCCATAATGGATCCCATCTTGGGTTTGTTACTACTTCCAGCAGCCGCATTCGCAGCAAGTAAATTCTCTGCCCCAATCATCTGGACAGCAGGTCTACTCATCATTACTTCGCCTGGTTGAGCAGCAATCAATTGCGTGTCCTTCCCCATCCCTGTAATATTTACACCAGAGTCTTCCTTAATTGGACCACCTTGAGTGAATGCTATATCACTTACATTGAGAACCGTACCACCCTGTGTCTGTCCTTGAACAGGTGTTTCAGTAGTAGCAGGAGCGACTAGTGGTTGATTTGCTTCTGGATCTCCAAATGGATTCTCAAGTGGTATATAATTTCCTTCCTCATCAGTTCTAAACTGTGGTGCTTCAAACTTTGGTTTGTTTTCTTCGTTGATATTATCAAGCGGTTCAAATGGATCCGATCCAGGTAACCTAGGTATCATTGACAGTAAATTATTTAAAGTGTCTTCAAGACCACCTAGTCCATCCCATATAGAACTTATTGCGGCATTAATCGGTGCGAATATAAAATCAAAAATTGTTTTGATTACACTATTAACAAACTTGATAATATTATCAAGGACATCAATGAATGGTTGAATTGCTTTAGCAGGGTTCTGTAAGAAGTTAACTAACCACAACAATGCTCCACCAAGAAGAATGTTCTTGAAGAAATCAAGGATCATATCAAATAAACCCTTGACAGGTTTGACTACCTTACTGGCAACATCCTTTACACCACCCTTTACCTTTGCTTCCCTTTCTTTTTCTCTTGTTTTCTTTTTTGTAGTTTGCGCGGCATCTGCTGCCTTCTCACTCTCTTTCTTATCAAACTTAAACTGTTTCGTAACAGTCCCAAGAATACTTTCTAGATTCTCCTCAATCTTATTCAGACTTGGAGCAAGAACATTCCTGATGAACTGATCTGACTTATCATCTTTCTCTTGTTGTTCTTCTAGATCATCAACTATTTGAGGACTCTGCTGCTCAAACATTGGTGTTCTAGCAAGAGCACCGGGAGGTGGTGCCTCCTGTTGTGGAGCAGTCTGTGCTTTTCGTTGAGCAGTCTCAAAGAATGATCCTGTGTTTATTTTCTTCTTCTTTACCTTAAATCTACCTGACGCTGACTTAACTCTCCTGAACTCATTCGTTAAAAGTTCAGTCTCTTCGGTTGGCATTTCTGTGCCAGACATCCTACCTTCCATCATCTTCTCTCGGAGAAGAGTCTTATAGGTAGCGTAATCAATATCGTTTATATTTTCGAGACCAAGCAGAGCGAGGATTCTTTCATCAATCTCGTCATCTACTAATTCTGTTTCTTGCTTTACCGCATTAGGAATAACAGCAAGCGCAGAGGATTGTTGAGGCTTTGCTCCGCCCCTGATACTGTTAAGTAGATCTTCTAAACCCTCTGGAATTTCATCCATTCGCTCTTGCCTTTACCTTTTCGTTTTCTTCGTCTAGATGATTCT
>Ga0257114_1003169_pt1 | contig 10551 bp, 6 predicted proteins | sample SI112_10mmetaG_FD_190149 | JGI IMG/M metagenome (GOLD analysis project Ga0257114, IMG submission 190149) | Marine microbial communities from Saanich Inlet, British Columbia, Canada - SI112_10m | ecosystem: Environmental > Aquatic > Marine > Inlet | place: Canada: British Columbia | collected... | reverse complement strand
TTAAATTAGACCCCCTCTTGAATCTTATTTAGCAATTCTAATATTTTTTTATCTTTTTTTATATGCCATGTACAAAATTTTACAAATTTATGCAGGAAATTATCTTTTATCAGCTGGCCATGGTGTTCCTTGATCCATGACAGTAACTGGCTTCATTCCCATATAAGTAAATTTCTGAACTCTCTTACCTTCATAGGTTTCTGTGGTGTAGATATTTCCTTTCGAATCAGTTGCAATATTATGCACCGCAAAAAACTGCCCTGGATTTCTTCCACCATCACCGAAGTTAGTTAAGATTTCCATGTTCTCACGTTCTATTATGAAGATCTTTCTATTAGTTCCATCGGCAAGATAGATAAAGCGTTGTTCAGCATCATTAGAGAAGGAGATATCCCAGACAGAGCCGTCACCTAAACTGTTGGGTTTGACAAATAACTCTTGAACATATGTACCATCACTCTTAAATACTTGCAGACGATTATTAACACGATCACACACATATACTAAACCATCCATGGAAGGTTCAGCGCAATGCACTGGATTACGGAATTGTTGAGCAGGTTCTTCACCGACTTTAAATGGACCAAGATTGGTATCATCTGGAGCATTTCCATAGGCACCCCAGTATCTTTTTAAGGCTCCAGTATCTGCATCTAATACTGCAATTCGTTTATTAGTGTAACCATCTGCCACATATGCCTCATTAGCAGCGGCATCGAAAGCCACCTCAGCTACACGGCCAAAATTCTCTTTGCTATGACTGTCAACTGGTGCTCCAGCTGTACCATATTGAGCTAGGAATTGACCATTGCGAGTAAATTTTAAAATATGTGAATCGCCACGCCCATTTCCTCCGATCCATATATTGTCTTTGTGATCTATGCTAATACCATGGTTGGAATTTGGCCAATCATAGCCCTCTCCAGGACCTCCCCATGAGTTGACAAGATTTCCAGCTGGATCAAATTCTAAAACATTTGGTGCAGGGATACAGCAATCAGCTAACTTGGGATCTGAGGCAGCACCAATTTCAGTCCTCTCGTTAAAACTATTTCTTCTGTGAATAATAAATACATGATCTTTTGAATCTACAGCTAACCCAATAGTTGAACCGAGTATCCAATGATTAGGCAGGGGTTTTGGCCAAAAAGGATCAACTTCAAAGCTCGGAGCTTCTTTACCTTGTGCCTGAACTGAGCTTGATTGCTGGTCACAAGCAGTCAATGACAGCATTGCGAATAAAATAATAAAAGCATGTATGTAATTTTTCATCATAATTTACCTTCTTAGACCTGTGATTAGTTTGTCTTTATTTTCTTAATGATATGAATTTTAATTATACAAACACTACTGCCACTTATTATACTATGCAACTATATTTGTATATTGTGAAAGCTAAATAATTTGTTATAAGGAACGAAAATCATTAAAAGTCATTCACTGAAAGGCTTCCTGCGACCGATATTTTGGCACATGATGGTGTTAATTGTTGCAGGAATAGTTCATTTACCAGAACAACTAAAGGCACATGAGATTCCTAATGATATTATTGTGCAGGCTTATTTAAAGGCCGATGGCGCTGTAGCTAATTTGGCTATTAGGGTTCCGTTAGAAGCGATGCGTGATATGAATTTTCCTGTTCATGGGCCAGGTTATTTAGAACTGGATCAGATCTCAGAATTGACACTAGATGCTGCTGAGATTTGGCTAGCCAATTTTATTGATGTATACGAAGGGCAAAGAAAGATTGAGGACTGGAGAATTGCAGACACAAGAATATCTTTGCCGTCCGATCGTTCTTTTGGCAACTATCAAACTGCATTACATAGTTTTTCATTACCTGATTTGGCGAAAGATTCTTTATTGCATTATGAGCAAGCATTATTAGATGTATTAATCGAATATCCAATTCAAAGTAACGGGCAGAATTTTTCAATTGATTTGAATTTGGGGGGTTTGAGCCTTAATACAGCGACTGTATTAACTTATGTTACCCCTGATGGGACTACGAGACTGTATGAGTTTAGAGGTAGTCCTGGTTTGGTTGAGCTGGATCCAACCTGGTATGAATCGTTTTTGCGGTTTGTTATTTCAGGATTTGACCATATTCTCGGCGGCCTGGATCATCTGTTATTTATTTTTTGCTTGGTATTGCCATGCCGGCAATTACGTCCTTTAATAATAACTATTACTGCGTTTACTTGTGCGCATTCAATAACATTAATGGCGGCTGCATTTGGAATGGTTCCCAAGGTTTTATGGTTTCCTCCATTGATTGAGATGCTAATTGCATTATCTATCGTGTACATGGCACTCGAGAATATTTTGCGAAACAACTTCCAGGAGCGCTGGCCAATTGCTTTTGCTTTTGGCTTGATTCATGGGTTTGGTTTTTCTTTTGCACTAAGTGAAACCCTACAGTTTGCTGGACAGCACCTTATTACTTCTTTATTAGGATTTAATCTTGGCGTAGAAATTGGTCAGGTATTCATGATTATTATCGCTGTACCGATATTAAATCATTTATTTCACTTAGTAATTTCAGAAAAATTAGGCATATTAGTCCTCTCTATATTATTGGCACATACCGCCTGGCATTGGATGTTGGATCGCTACGAAATTTTGAGCGCTTATCAAGTTACAAATTTTTCTTTGGGAGCGATGACTGCAGAAGAGTATCTCAGTTGGTTTGGCTTGGTAATTATTATCAGTTTGATGTTATTGACCCTTAAAAAAGGATTCAAAGTTTTTCAAAATAAGGGCTAAATAAGTATTCCTTGGTTCTTTATTAAAAATTAACTTCAAGGTAAGCTCTAGATCAGATTAATTAAAAACTAACTGCACAAATACGTTAAATGGATCTTAGATAAGGAGAAAACAATGCAGTCATTGATGATAGTTTTACTTGGTTTAGCAGGGATGACTTTTGGTTGGTTCGTGTATTCAAAATTCATAGCGACTAAAATCTATCAGCTGGACCCAGATTTTGTTACACCAGCTAATGAGTTCAATGATGGCGTTGATTATGTGCCAACAAATAAATACGTCCTATGGGGACATCATTTTACATCAGTTGCTGGAGCGGCACCAATTGTTGGTCCTGCGATTGCAGTTTATTGGGGCTGGGTACCGGCTGTTTTGTGGGTCACTATTGGTACAGTATTCTTTGCTGGGGTTCACGATTTTGGAGCTCTCTGGGCCAGCTCAAGGCATAAAGGTAAGTCAATTGGCGCACTTTCTGAGGATGTTATTGGTAAGCGTACCCGAGCACTTTTCATGGTAGTTATTTTTTTGGTGTTATTAATGGTGAACGCAGTATTTGGAGTGGTCATTGCCGGTGCATTCGTTAATACGCCTAATGCGGTTTTCCCAGCATGGTCGGCTATTGTGGTTGCCTTGATTATTGGTCAATTATTGCATCGCAATGTAAATCTAACATTACTGAGTATATTGGGTGTTATGGCGTTATATTTCTCAATTTATGTTGGGAGTATTATGCCAATTGAATTGCCAACAGGGCTTTTCGGGTTAACTTCAAACGCGAATTGGATCATAATTTTATTTATCTATGCGGCGATTGCCTCCATGTTGCCTGTATGGGTATTGTTGCAACCTCGAGATTTCATCAATGGCATGCAGTTATTTGTTGGTTTGTTTTTGCTTTACAGTGCGGTATTGCTCTCCTTACCCGATATTTCAGCACCTGCTTTTAATAATAGTATGACTGAAGACGCACCCTCATTGGTGCCGCTGCTATTTGTAACTATTGCCTGTGGTGCAGTATCTGGTTTTCATGGCATCGTTTCATCGGGAACCAGTTCAAAACAACTGGATAAAGAGACTGATGCTCGTTTTGTTGGCTATTTTGCTGCATTAGGAGAAGGCTCTCTCGCGTTAATTACGATTGTAGCGGTGAGTGGAGCAGCATTAGCCGCCACACCAGAAATTTGGCATGAAATATATGATAAATATGGCTCGGCTGGAGCTGGCACATTTATTCAAGGTGGTGCTCAATTAATTACTAATGGATGGGGTATTCCAATTGGTATTTCAACTACTTTGTTGGCTACCATGGTGGCTTTGTTTGCTGGTACCACAATGGATTCAGGTGTTCGACTACAGCGTTATATTATCCAAGAGTGGGGTGAGATTTATGATATCGCGTTATTCAAAAAAGGTATTTTTGCTACTCTGTTGGCAGTGACTTGCTGTTTATTATTAGCGTTTGGAGCGGGAGGTGCTTCTGGATCTGGTGGTCTAAGTATTTGGCCGTTGTTTGGTTCGACTAATCAAATTCTCGCTGCCATGACTTTGCTGGTTATTTCTGTCATGTTAATCAAAATGGGACGTCCTGCAAGATACACTATGGTTCCAATGATTTTTGTGCTGGTTACATCTTGTTGGGCTGCCGTATTGAAATTAATGGAATTCTGGGCGGCTGGCAATTGGTTGTTAGTAAGTATTGATATCGTCGTGCTAGTAACCAGCTTGATGGTTATCTTAGAGGCCATTTCTGTGATTGCTAAATTCCGGCAACAGAGCTCTTGATAGAGAGATATAAATTTGCGGATTTTTAGGTACGAAAACACAAAAAATTCGGATAATCGTCAGATTAAAAATTTATTATTTCTTTGTTTTACTCTGAATGTAATTTAACAAGTCAGCGTGGTATATAAATACATAAATAATGTGTTGCGCCTTCACCACTATGGTACATCTAGCTTTCAGGGTAGATCATGCAGCCTTATTGTTTATAAGGTTTTGCAGGGATTGATATTTGTTGTATAAAAACAACAAATGAATTATAAAAAATTGTTAAAAACCCCACTTTTTTTCTTTAAAAAGCTTTATTTTTAATGGCATCTTTGGTTCAATCTTATGTAACTGCCTTCAAGGTAGTGGTTGTTATGGGTGCATCTGCACCAACAGCGATCATCTATTTTGGGTGGTAATGACTTAAGCTATGGCGATTTATTTGTAGTTTAGATGAATCAAAATTGCTTTTAATGAATCGGGAAACTGATTCGCAACTCAATCGTTGGGGGAACTTAAACGATGAAAAACTATACCGGGCCGGCTTGGCTGGCTATAACTTCGGTACTACTAGCACTTGGTTCATTACCTGCCAGTGTTTCTGCACAAGGTGCAGATGAAGCAGTTGAGGAGATCGTAACGATCGGTACTCGACGTGCTGGACGTACTGCTCTCGACACCGCTGTGCCGATTGACGTATTTAATCAGGAAGATTTAGATTCAGTATCTTCATCTGACTTGATTGACGTTATCAAAACTTTGGTGCCTTCTTTTAACGTAGGCCGTGTGCCCATCGGTGACGGAGCGACTATGGTTCGTCCTCCTCAGTTGCGTGGACTAGATGCTGATAAAACTTTGGTATTGATCAATGGTAAGCGCCGTCATCGTGCTGCTCTTGTAAACCTAGGTGGATTCGGTGCGCATGGACCTGACTTAGCTACGATTCCAGCGATTTCGTTGAAATCAGTTGAGGTTCTTCGTGATGGTGCATCAGCTCTTTATGGATCTGACGCGATTGCCGGTGTGATGAACTTTAACTTGAAAGATGCTGCTGAAGGCGGAGAACTCCGTTTACAGTATGGTGTCTATTCAGATACAGCTGGTGGTCCTGGCGGTTTAGGAATTGGTCGTCGTGGTTCGCTTAATGGACAAGGCGGAGAAAAAGACTACAAAGTAGCTCTTAACTTCGGCATGCCTTTAACTGAAGACGGCTTCATCAACGTGAGTTCAGAATTATATAGCGCTAACGGCACAAGCCGTGGTGGACGTTATGAGTTCTCAATTCCAGGTGTAGAGACTGCACGTCCTTCAGAAGCAGCCGACAGAGTTGGCGCAATGTTTGATCACGATGGTGATACAACTACTGCTGAAGTATTCCGTGCTGGTCCTGATGCGTTAACACACGTGTATTCTGACGGTACTGATGGAAATGCTAAAGGTACTCTTCTTACTATCAGAAATGGTGGTGATGGAATTCCTGATGATCCAGACTATCGTTTCAGAGATAACATTTGTAACGCTGAAATCGGTGCAGGCGACTGTAACGAAATGACTTGGGGTGAACCAGTACGTGATGGTATCCGAGTATTTGTTAACTCAGGTATTACTCTTTCAGACTCGTCTGAAGCGTATGCTTTCTTTAACTACTCAGACACTAATGCTGACGGTTCTTTCTACCATCGTCGTCCAGGTATCGCACAGTTCAAATTGAGCCGTGACGCTACAGGTCGAATTCACAATCCTCGTGACCAGTATCCAGGTGGTTTTACACCTAGATTCCACGGTAACGTGATTGATGAAGGTTTAACTGCGGGTATCCGTGGTGACATGAATGGTTGGAACTATGACTTCAGTACACGTTATGGTGTGAATGAAATTCGCTACATTCTAGATAACACTAGAAACCCATCAATGGGTGCGAACTCACCAAGTAAATTCCGCCCAGGTAACCTCGTCAATGATGAAGTTGCTGTCAACATGGATTTCTCGAAAGAGTTTGACGTGGGTATGGCGAATGACATGAACGTGGCATTTGGATTGGAGTGGCGTGAAGAAGGTTACGAAGTTGTGAAAGGTGATACACCTTCATGGACTATCGGGCCATACGCTGGAAAAGATCCGCATAACTTTGATGTAACAGCTGCCGAAGCCGCATTAGCCGGTGAAACTCGTGCAGCAGGTTGTTATATTCCTGGTTTAGCTGCAACTCCTGGCACACAATGTGATGCTGAAGATCCTATCTTCAACGCATTACCAGTGGGTTCAAACGGTTTCCCTGGGTATCCTGCCGCTTATTCTGGCAAATACTCACGTGATTCAGTTGCAGCTTATGCTGACTTTGAAGTAGATGTTACTGATGAGTTCTTGATCAACGTAGCTGGTCGTTACGAAGACTTCTCTGATTTCGGAGATAACTTTAGTGCGAAAGCAGCTGCACGTTACACAGTTAGCGATAACGTTACTGTACGTGCATCAGCTGGTACGGGTTTCCGTGCACCAACTCCAGGTCAAATCTCGACTAAGAACGTATCTACTCGTATTGATCCAAATGGTGAGCCAGTAGCAGAGGGTATTTTCCCAGCGACTAATCCATTGACTGCGTACCTTGGTGCGAAGCCATTAGATGCTGAGACTTCTACACAGTTTACAGTTGGTGTGAGTGCTACACCTACTGAGAACCTCGTAGTAACTCTTGACTACTACTTCATTGAGTTAGAAGATCGAATCGTATTGTCATCAGACTTTAAAGTTACTGCTGCTGTACAAGCCGATCTTACTGCTAAAGGAATTCCATTCCAGTCTGATATTGCTCAAGTTAGTTACTTTACTAACGACTTGACAACTGAGACAAGCGGTATTGATTTAGTTGCCACATACAACATGGACTGGTCGGGTGGTAATACTATCCTTTCAGCCGCTGGTAACTGGAACTCAACTAAGATCAAAGATCGTGTTAACCGAGGAACTACAGCTAGTCCTGTATACTTCATTAACGACGAAAGTAAGTACGACAACGAGAATGGTAATCCAGAATATCGGATGAACATATCAGCTCGTCATACTATGAACAACGACGTAACAGTTAGTGTTCGTGGTAACCTCTATGGACCATACAAGAATGCTTCTGACAGCACTCTTGCTACATTCCAAGAGTATGGTCGTGTTACACAATGGGATGCTGACGTATCTTGGGATTTATCAGAAGCGTATCGTTTATCACTTGGTGTTAACAACGTATTTGATACAATGCCAGACATCGATGAAGTTGGCGAATCATGTTGTGGACGTACTTACCGATCTGATTCAGTTCAAGATTGGCAAGGTACTTACTACTATGTACGTGGTCAAATTTCTTTCTAAGAATAATGACCTAAGAAATAATTGGATATAAGCTTGAATCAAGCACATATCTGATGATTAAAACCCCGCATTTGCGGGGTTTTTTTTTGATTAAAAATATAGAATCAGCAGAACTGATTAATTGGATTTATTAGTAATGCTTTTGACTGCTTTTTGAGTTCTTTGTAACCATTTCTTTTGAGCTTGCAGATAATGTAATGGAGCAACCTCAGCTGTATTGAGAATATCTCTATAAATAATCAATGCTTGATCTTGGTCTTCCGAAGCTAATAAATTAGCATATCGATAACTTGCCTCAGCACCCGTGAAATACTTAACTAAAGCTTTATATTCATGTATGGCTTCGTCTTTTTTGTCAGTAAGCTCCAGTGCTCTGGCGTAGATTAAATGCCCGTTAGCTGAGGTGTAGTGTGGATTTTTTTCCCGCAATAAGTCTAATGTACTGAGAGCTGCAGTATAAGCTTTAGTGGCAAATTGAGCATCAGCTAGTCCGAGTAACAAGTCTGCATCATACTTATAAATACCAGTCAAAATATTTTTATAATGCGTCACTGCTTCAGCCGCACGATTATTTTCAATCAGTGTATTAGCAAGATGCCGAGTAGCATCGATACTCCCAGTGAATTCCTGATGTTGCTCGAGCTGTTGAAGGTCGGCTTTATGATTGAGTGTCTTACGCGCTGATCGAAAGACTTTTCTACTGCTTGGTCGACCCATTAATTCAGGTAAAATTTCAAAGATAAAATAGATTATGGCACCTAATGTGCCAGATATTAGGATCACAAAGACCCAATATTTAGGCCGATTTGTACGAAAGATGTGCGTTACAATAATAAAGGTTAAAAAGATATTTAAATAAAGATAGAATTCCCCAGTCATTTGTTTATTTACCATCCAAACCCTTCTTAAGGGTCAATTGTTATATTATTTGTGCTAGATTATTTTTCTTTTTATATCATAAGCATTAATTAAGATGAACAAAAAGTAATTAATGAAGAGTATTCTATGATTGAGCATAATAATTCCCAAGCAGCTAATGCAGTTTTAATGATTCGTCCGCATGCTTTTTTCAGTAATCCATTGACTGCTGAATCCAATCGTTTTCAAGGTCAAACAAATTTATCCAAAGATGAGCAGCAAGCTCTCGCCTTGAGAGAATTTGATGATTTTGTCCTAATATTGAAAACTGCTGGGGTTGAAGTTATTCAATGTCTTGATACGCCACTACCCCTCACACCCGATGCCATTTTTCCAAATAATTGGATTTCTTTTCATCATGATGGATCAGTCATCTTGTATCCAATGGAGGCTGAGAATCGCCGCACTGAAAGACGCAGAGATATTATTGATCATCTGAGCGAGAAGAATAATTATCTAGTAAGCAAGATAATTGATTTGAGCCACCATGAGAAGCAAGGTCGATATTTAGAGGGAACAGGCAGTATGGTAATGGATCACCAGAATCAAATTATCTATGCTTGCCGCTCTTCAAGAACTGATCTTAGCGTGCTGAATGAGTTTGCTAAAGTGATAAATTATTCTACTATTGCATTCGATGCGACTGATCAAAATGGAGATTTAATTTATCATACTAACGTTATGATGAGTATCGGTAATACTCTAGCCATAGTCTGTCTTGAAGCGATTGCTGCAATTGAACAAAGAGAGATGGTAGTCAATAGCTTGCAAACCAATAACCGTGAGTTACTGGAACTAACGTTAGAACAAATGGAAGCATTCGCTGGCAATATGCTGGAAGTGAGATCCTCGAGTGGAGTAAAATTATTGGTGATGTCAAAACAAGCCAGGCATTCATTAACGAGGGAACAAGTCAAAATAATTGAGAGCCATGTTAAAATCATTTCGGCACCATTGAATAATATAGAGGCATCCGCTGGCGGAAGTGCGCGTTGCATGTTGGCAGAAATTTATTTACCAAAAAAAGAGAAGAATGCATGAGTGAGTCAAAGAATAATATATTAATGTGTCCACCAGACTATTTTTCAGTTGATTACGTCATTAATCCTTGGATGGCAGGGCAAGAAGGCCCCCCCAGTAAGGAATTGGCTCATCAACAGTGGGAGCATTTGCGAGACGAAATTGCCAAGTCTGCAGATATTACTATCATTCCACCGCAACCTGATTTACCTGATATGGTTTTTACGGCAAACGCTGGGGTAGTGGCTGGAGATAAAGCAATTGCCAGCCATTTTATGCCGCATGAGCGTCGACCTGAGGAAGCGCACTTTAAAAAATGGTTCAAGAATAATGGATTTGAATTACTGGATTTAGATGAAAAAATTGGCTTTGAAGGTGCGGGTGATTGTTTATTTGATCGAGGTGGCCCATGGCTTTGGACTGGACATGGCTTTCGAACTGAAATAGAGGCACATCGTGAAATCGCTGAGTACTTTAATGTTGAGGTAGTCCCGATTCGACTGGTGGATTCGCGTTTTTATCATATCGATACTTGTTTTTGTCCACTGCAAGGTGGTTTTGTGATGTATCATCCACCTGCGTTTGATTTTGACTCGCGTATGGCAATTGAATCCCGAATCCCACCAGAAAAACGAATTATTGTGGATACAGAGGATGCTGGTAATTTTGCTTGTAATGCCGTGAATATTACTAACAAAGTTATATTGAATGCCGCATCTA
>Ga0257114_1003161_pt1 | contig 10560 bp, 16 predicted proteins | sample SI112_10mmetaG_FD_190149 | JGI IMG/M metagenome (GOLD analysis project Ga0257114, IMG submission 190149) | Marine microbial communities from Saanich Inlet, British Columbia, Canada - SI112_10m | ecosystem: Environmental > Aquatic > Marine > Inlet | place: Canada: British Columbia | collected... | reverse complement strand
AAATTCTGTTGGATAGACCTTAGCACGCTTATAAAAAGATTTAATATTACCCCCATGACCTAAAGGAGCTTTAGGTATTTTAACTGGATCTGGTAAATCTATTAATGCTCTTTTGAACATACCACTAATTACAATGTGAATTAAATCTTTTTCTAATATTAAGGATTCACCTCTGTATTTATGTGATAGTAATTCGCACATAAAATCAATTATATCTTTTAGCGTCGCTTTAGGGTAATGTTTTCCAATAATAGTTAAGATCTTTTGTTTAAATTCAGGTATTCTGTTAATAATACCGGTGACAGCATTAAAAAGTACTACTTCTAATTCTTCATCTGACATTTTTACAACGTTGCGTTGTCTTAAGATGTTTTTTGTATCAAAACCATATATTCCTTTTGCAGATGAAAGAAATCGTTCAGCATAATCTCTACTTAAAGGGTGCGTCATATCATATTGTTTAATACCAGAATCAAATTTCGAATCCGGTGTACCTAAATACTGACCGCCAAATTTTCTAATATAGTTTGATCTTAATACTTCATATGAAATTTCATTTAAAGAAATTGACAATGCATACAATATTTTATTTAGTGGTACTGTGTCGTCAAAAGTCCAAGTATTAATATACTCTAAACTTTCATTTTCTTCATTCTCGACATCATGAAGTTTAACCAAGATATCTTTATCTAATTGCTTCATTTCTTGCGAAGTCGGACCTTCTAAATCATCCAAACTTTTTGTTGGATCGTATTTCATTTTTGAAACAGGATCTTCAATTTTTGTTGATGCAGTACTTGGCGAATCAGTAATATCTTTCAATGTGTCAGGCGGTTGTATGAAAACATCTTGATTAGATCCAACAGGCTGAGCACTTGTTGTAAATGATGAAAGATGATCAATGATATCTTTTTTTGTAAAGCCTATTGTCTTGCTATTCAGTATAGGATAATCGTCAATGGCTTTGATAATATCTTGAGCAGCGCCTTCGATCGGTTTTCCTCTTCTAACATTTTTTTCTGCCCTTGCAAATGTTTTGTCTAAGTACCTGACTGCAGCTGGTCGAATGTTTTCATTGTTTTTATAATTAATTGATTCATTCAAGGTAAAAAGATCATTGTCATCGTGATCTAATGCGTCATCTAATAATTTATGAAGCTTTCTATAGAAATATTCAATTTTTTCGCTAGGTACTTCTTTTGAAATTCTTGCCGCTGCCATTCCTAATTCTTGTGTAGTAACAGGAATATATTCAGGATCGTCAACGGGTGGTTCTTCTACAGTTAACTGCATGGCCATGTGTGAATTAGGCTCTATAGGCGAATCTTCATAACTGTCATCTTCTTCTTCACCATCTGCATTAAAACTTTTAACAGATCCAAAATTACCGTAAAAACCAGTTGTATTATTATATACTGTGTCGCCTCTTGACGATTTATTTTCTTTAATAAATTCATCAAAAACAGACTTTTTAATTAAAACTTTCATATAGTCAACCTCAAAATTATTAATAATTATTTATTGAGTTTGTATTTTATCAACAGAATATACAATACCTACTGTAATAACTGATCCTAACACAAAACCTCCAATCATACTCCAGTCAGCCTTATAACTTTGTGAATAAACAGGTAACTTTTTAATTACATTATCTCTATTCTGTACCATTGCTTGATACATTTCGATATCTAATTTATAACGCGTATCTAATAAATCATACTTGGTTTTTAATGATAGTTTATTTGTATTTAATTGATACTCGTGATCGATTTTTAATTTAGCAATCTTTGATTCTTGATCTGCATATATCTTTGCAATTGATTCTCTTGTCAATAAAATACCGGTGTATGGCGCCGGTTCTCCCTGTTTTAATTCTGTATACTTTTCTTCAGCCTGCAATGGTTTTAATAGGCTTAACAATAACAATAACACTGCGTTGCTCCTTGATCTATTCTTTTTTTAGACCCCATTCATCTTTAAGTATTTTATCAAGCTTTTCGTCAGAATTTAGGATATCTTCTTTTATTTCATCACTTTGCTTTTCTAAACCAGATAATGCAGAATTCTTTTTATCTAATAATTCTGATTTCTTTTCTTCATTGTTTAAAATAGATTCAACAACTGCATCATGAAAACGAGTATTCTTTTCTTCTAAAAGGTCCTTGTCTTTATTTGCTAAGTCTAATTCTAACTTAACACGACGTGTATTTCTTGATGCACGTTGATACCCGATAAGAAACGCTATAAAACCACCAATGAAAGCTAATGTAAGCTTCCAGTGTTTAACACACCAATCCCAGCATTTCTTTAAGAATAACACTATAATAATCCGTCGTCTATAGGCTCAAACACAGAGTCGAATACATTGTCTAACGAATACAGATGATTGGCTTTATTCAGCTTTGTTAACATATTTCTGACTACCATAGATTTTCTAGCTACTAATTTACTGGCTTCAAGGTTTTTCTGTATGTCCACTAGGCGATCTTGCATAAAAGCTTCTTTTTCTAAATGGTGATCTGCTCCTCTATTTAGAGGATCAATCTTTACATATGCTTCTAAAACCTGCGGTACTTGCATAAGGTATGCTTTACAAGAATCTACAAGTGCCTTTATTTGTGGAGAACCGCTACCTCCCCTAAGATAGTTTAATACTTTTACTCCTTCTTTTATAATTGCTTCGCATGCTGGCATAAAATTAGCATGATTATCTAATAACATTTCTGCATTGATCATTTGTGTATAGGTATGGGTTGGTACTGGTGGGCCAGACATCATACTTGACATTTCTTTTAATATCATTTTTCTTAAGTTTTTTCTATTTAGTTTCATTTTATAATCCTTTCCAAACTTTTGCAATATCAACTGCAGATTGTCCGCCAATATAAATTAAAGCAATCATTGACCAATCAGAAGGATCAAGAGTTGACCATACCAAAAGACATGTTGCTACAATAAAAACAAGTAATTTTCGGCTAACTGCTTTTTCTTGCAATGCATCCAAAATTCCTTTTTCTTTGTCATCAAGATAAAGTTGATCAACAACTTTTTTTCCTAATTCTTTCCTTTTTTCTTCATCAAGGCCTTTAATACCTTTTATTATTTCATTCTCGCTCATCTTCATCTCCAAACGGGTTATTTGATTCTAAAACAGCAAATAAAGCATCAGCGTCTGATTTTGTGTAACGCTTAACGTCTTTAATTTGTTTGTCTTTTTTTATTTGCTCAAGCAATCTCATCATATCATTTGACTCTGAAGCAACGCGCTCAGCAAAAGCTTCAATGACTTCTTGCATTGAAAGATCTTTTCGCATGCACTGAATTTTAAATTCTGAATGCACGTCTTTTGACATGTTTATGTGAAGAGATTTTTTAAGTTTCATATTAATTATGCCCCTGAACTCCCGCCAGATGCTCCGGGAGCAAAACTTTCTGGATAATTGTCATTTTTATCATTAAAATGCTCATCAACTGTTATGCCGTAATCATTTTCTAACGTCGATAAAAATCTTTCAACATGCTCATCACCGTAATTGTTATCTAAAAAAGTTCTAATCCTATTAACTATCGCTTCTTCAACGCGTAATAAGCTTTTAAAATTAGTAATTAATCTGACGCATTTATTTGTAAATTCATCGACGTCAAGATTGGGAGTCGATTCAGTGCCAGGGGCATCAGCTTTCATACCTTCAGCGCCAGAAGTTCCTGAGTCTGTATCTGTTGCATCAGTGTCTTCAGCTTCCTCTTCAGCAGCTTCTTCCTCATCTTGCTCTAAGAGAATTTTCAAACTTAAGCTTTCGTTTAAAGCCTGGTCTTCATCAATGATCGCAGAAGATTCATATTTTAAAATTAACGCGTCAATTTGTTGATCAACAGAATTTAAAGTTTTTCTTGCTTTAGTTCCAGAGCTAGTAAGATTTACATTACCTTCTGGAGCATCATTAATTTTAGTATCTTCCTCAAATAATAACTTATATAAACTTTGTTTATGTAACATTTATTCTCCTCTAAGTATCTTTAAGATCTTGTCTGCTTTCTTAAATCTTTCTTCTATTACGTTCCAGTTTAATTGTTTCATCATCCCAACTAAATACGTTTTTGAATCTTTTAAGTAGTCTTTATAATAAGCATGCTGCCACATATCCATAACAATAACTGGATACATCCCGGCGGGAATATCTTTAGTATGCAAATCAACAAAACAATTCATGTAAGTCTGTGTGTAAAAATTTAAATACGTAATAGACCATCCGCATCTAGAAGACAAAGAACATGCGATAAAATCTTTTTGCCAATCATCAAATGTCCCAAAGTCTCTATTAAGACGCATATAGGATAAAGAATCCATATTGATTTGAGAATTGTTGTCACCTATGTTTGCAAAATATTGTTCATGTAAATAAGTTCCGTTTAAATTATAGGTTTCATCTAATTTTACGTTTCTATATTCGCTATGATTTGAATTAACTGATGTGCGATCGATAGAATCCAGCTTTGCACTGGTTTTATTAAAATTTTCTATGTAACCTTTATATAATCCTATATGATTACTAATATTTTTATCACTTATAAGATCAGTTACAATATTAAATTTTTTCTCTTGAGCTACAAAAGATTCGTTTAAAACTTTAGAAGTTTTAAGAGAGTCTTTAATAATTTTTTTTGCTTTTTCATTAAAAATAAAATCCATCTTTATACCGGTTTAAATTTGTTAAAATCTTTTTCATTAATTTTTATAAACACTTTTCTTTTACTATTTGGGCCAACGTATCGATAACAAATAACATAAGGCTTGTTTGTTTTTTTGTCAAAATTTACTTTTTTAACTGTGTACTTGACACCAGCTTTTTTGTGTTTAATTAAAAGATTAGGTTTAATAAAAGAGACAGAATCATCGGCATCTTTTTGCCCACCTAATAGTACTAAAGTTTCAATTAATATTCGTGATGCAATGTTCATTTTTAATAACTCATTATTCTTTAACCTTGTATTAATTAATTATTACATAGGATTCTTTCTTACTAATATTCCTGCTTGATTTAGTATTCTTACACCATTTTTTCCATGTTTATAATATTCTGAATAAATTACTTCTTTTATGTCTGCATTCACTATAGCTTTTGCACAAACTTCACAAGGTGATAAAGTTAAATACATTTTTTTATTGCACGGGTTATTATAATCCATTTTAATTAGAGCGTTAATTTCAGCATGAATAAATCCAGACTGACCGGTTTCTGTTGAATCTCTTTTATTTGATCCACCTTTTTGATCACCATTGTAACCAATTGAAAGAACCTGTGTGTTTTCTGAATTTACAACAACAGCTCCTACTTTGTATTTTGTATCACAAGATCTTTCTGCTATACTATGCGCAAAGTTCATCCAAATCTTATCCCATGACGGTCTCATTTTGGTTTAACTCCGCTTTTTAATACAATTTCACATATATGCTCGAGTCTTTCAATATGCTCATAGGCATCCCAAGGATTTGCCCCAACAGCACAGACACCGTGATTTTTCTGCCCAACTATGTCAAACTTAAGTACGTTTGTATCAGTGCCTTCAAAATCAGTAAATGCTTCAAACGTTTCTTCTGCTAATACATGCGAGGTGACAGGAAGTACTGGTACTGTTGGTCCTACCTTAGTATATCTTGACACTTCTGGAAATTCTGCTGCTAGCTTTTGTAAGTTCCAACCAGCATACATCGCAGCAATAATGTTTGTAGGATGCAAATGTACAACTGATCTAGTCCATTTTGCAAATCTTTGTAGCTTTGAATGCATGTGTAATTCTCCAGAAGGTGTTGTTCCTTCCGGAATGTTTAAACCTTCTGGAGTAAACTTAACTTTTATGATATGCTCAGGATGTAATATTGTTTTTCTCCACCCAGAAGGTGTGATATATAATATATCTTTTCCTGTCATTTTAACAGATACATTACCATCACGGGTTGTAATCCATCCTTTGTCATATGCCTTGCGCATAACATCACCCATTGCTGTTAACATTCATTTTCCTTGTCAAATATGTCGTTAATAATCATTTTACCTTTAAGTATAAATCCAGCAGCTTTTTTGTGACCACCTCCTCCAAATTTTTTAGAAATTTCTGATACGTCAACATGGTCATGGAAAGCCCGTAAGCTTACTTTAATCATATCGATATCATGATCATAGTACCAGATTAAAGCAAAATCACAATCTGGCGCAAGTTTCGCGCCAATTTCAGACATCCAATGTGATGAATTAACTACCATCACATGATATCCTGCTATCTTTTTGTTAACTGCTTTGTCACAAACTTTTTTAATAACAGTCTTCGAATAAGCTAATATATAACTACCTCGCTTAACAGCATCATCAAAAACAGAGTCGTCTTCAAACTTTTCAAACTCTTCAAATTCAAACGGTACCATGTCAAAAGCAGCTGAAAACTCTTTAGAATAAGGTAATTCCCACTTCCACAAATCTCTATCTGTGATATATTGTATAAACTTAGGCGCCTCTTTACCGGGATGAAACCATTCCCATGATAAAGTAGCTCCAGATTTGCTCATATCAAATATTGTGTTTGATATGTCATGTAACTCAACCATTGCGCTTTTATGATGATCGATAACTAAAAGGTTTTCCGCTTTTGTTATCATTTCTTTTGTCGTCTTATTATCAAATGAAAAATCTAATATAACGACATTTTTACCGGTGACGTCGGGTGGCTTTTGACCGTGTGAACATGCATGATATTCTGCTCGGTTACCAAGCAATTTCCATGCTGAATACGCTGATCCAAAACCATCAGTACAGTGTGCATGATATATTACACAATCGACTAAAGAAGGCTCAAGTTTCATTTTAAACTCCAGGGTATAATTCTATATTATTTATTTGCTTCATCAAGTTTTATATCCCACCATTCAATTGTCCTTTCTAAACCTTCCCAAAAACGAACAAGAGGTTTATAACCAAAATCTTTTGCTGCATGACTTACGTCTGCTAGTGTGTGTTTAACATCACCCATTCTTTCGGGCGCATGTTTTACTTTAACTCGATCTCCAAACCTTATTTTAAGATGATCTAAAATTTCATTATTAGAAACACGGTCTCCGCATGCGATGTTATATGCTAAACCTTGGAAAATATTTTCTGAATTAGCTACTAATATGTTCGCTGATACAATATTGTCTACATGACACATGTCTCTTGATTGTTCTCCATCACCATCAGATCTGCATTCTAAACCCGCTTTAATAGCATGACACCAAGCAGAAACCGCAGTAGAATAAGGGCTATCGCCATATTGGCCCGGGCCAAAAACATTAAAGTATCTTAAATTAACAATATCAAGATTATAAAGCTCCCAACAAATTTTTGAATAATCTTCAATTGCTGATTTTTGCCATGCATACGGTGACTTAGGATCTTTTATGTTTTCGCTTTCTTTTGTTGGCAAATTTTCAGCAAAACCATAAACTGACGATGAAGACGCATTAACAATTCTTTTAACGTGATTTTTAGCAGCATCAAATAATGCCACTGTTTTTGTAATATTAATTATTGTAGTTTCATATGGGTGTTCTACTGAAAAGCTTACTCTTGGAACAGCTGCTTGATGAAATATTACATCATACGCGTTAGCTTTAATGTTTTCTAATAATGCAGGCGCAGCAAAATCATCTTGAATAACTAATACAACATTTTGATTTCTTCGCTTATTTCCTTTTATCTGATTCATAAAGTGATAAATAAAAGATGCATTAGGCAGCGTTTTAAATTTTAAGTCGCCTAATAGCGCTAAATAACCATTTGACATGTCATCAACAATATCTACTTGCCAGCCTTGTTTAACTAATTCTTTTGTAAGATTGCTACCGATAAAACCGCAGCCTCCCGTTACTAATGCTTTTTTCATTTAGTCTCCGTTATTTTTAATATTTTAACTTCATTTGTTTGCTTCATTTTTTGCCAAGACACCTGATTAATCATTGATATATGATATGTTTTACTAAAGTTTTCTCTAAAACAATAATGTCTTTTTATTCCTACATAAACGCCGGGTGGTGATGGTAATGTAATTATTTTTGATTCTTCATTAATCATATACTCATAATGTTCTGTACGTATATTAATTGCCTGTTGATCCAAAACCGCCTCCATTCCTGTCTGTAATTGTTAATTCATCTACTTCTTTAAATTCTATTTGTGGGTAAGGTAAAATAATTAATTGACCGATGCGATCGCCAATACAATATTGTTCAACCGATCTGGTAAATTTCATCATTATCTCGCCTCGATATCCGCTATCAATCACGCCAACCGAGTTTGTTAACGTTTGATCTTTTTTATAAACCGATGATCGAGGAAATAATAAACCAACATATCCGCATGGTATCTCTATAGCTAATCCAGTGTGATATGTAACATTTACTCCTTTTTCTGTCAATCCAATCGCAGTCAAATCCATTCCTGCATCTCCTGACTTTGCGTAAGTTGGCATCACAGCATTTGGATGTGTTTTTTTAATCTTTATTATCATTATAAACCTCTATTACTTTGTAAAAATATTATTAAATTGTTGTGTGCAACGAATAAATGTTGTGCATTTACTAAGTTGTTTAAGAGACTGTGCACCAACATAAGTGCATGTTGATCGCAAGCCACCAAGAATATCAAATATAGTATTATTAACTTCGCCACGATCATCAACAAAAATTGTTCTGCCTTCGGATGAACGATAATTTGCCATACCACCAGTGTGTTTAAGCATTGCAGTGTCAGAACTCATACCATAAAATTTTCGAACTTTTTTCCCATCTAAAATACAAAGCTCGCCTCCTCCTTCATCGTGACCCGCTAACATCCCACCTAACATAACGAAATCGGCGCCTCCCGCGAAAGCCTTAGCCACATCGCCAGGACATGTGCAACCACCATCTGCTATAATATGACCACCTAATCCGTGAGCAGCATCAGCACATTCAATAACAGCAGATAATTGTGGGTATCCTACACCTGTTTGAATGCGTGTTGTACACACAGAACCTGGTCCAATACCTACCTTTACTATATCTGCTCCAGCAAGAATAAGCTCTTGCGTCATATCTGCAGTTACTACGTTGCCGGCAATGATATTGATTAAAGGAAAATCTTTCCTGACCATCTTTACAAAATCTGTAAAATGTTCTGAATAACCGTTGGCGATATCGATACAAACCCATTTTAATTTTCTTGATCTTAAAATATTGCTTGCTTGATGTTTATACATGTCAATGCTTGTTCCAATACTCAATGCAATGTAATCATGGTTAATCTGTGCTGTTTCCCAATCTTTATTGCCATAATGTTTAACTGTACAAGTAAAAAGATTAAATTTACTAAGTTCGTTGTGCATTTTAAAAGTACCAACACCGTCCATATTTGCAGCCATAATCGGTATACCAGCCCATGTTTGCCGGCTATTTCTAAATGTATAAGTCCGTTTAAGACTGACATCTTTTCTACTTTTAAGTGTGCTACGTTTTGGCCTGATTAGTACATCTTTGTAGTCTAATTTTATTTCTTGTTCAATCCTCATTATCTTCCTCGATTTTTTTCCTCGCGAGTTCTAAAGATTCTATTGCTTTCACAATATCTTCTTTGTAAGAATCAACTGATGTTGTCCAGTACTTGGCGTGATGTAGTTTTTTAAGTACGCTGTCAATTAACAACCATAATTTATCATTATTATTCATATTAATCTATTCTATCACAAATATGTGCTGAGTTTAATGTTACTTCTATTTTCACAGGTTGTTTGCAGTGATAGTGTTGATATACTTGACTAGTTAGAAAATGAATAAAATTTATGTCATATTTTAATGTATCTTTAACATTTGATGAACGAAGAAAAAACTTAGCATCAAACATCTGATCGCGAATTAAAAAATGTGCCAAAGAAATACAACTATCATCGTGATAAATTATTCTTCGAGATGTAAAATCTTGATCACTCGAATGATTATTTGCAATTTTTTTACGAAGCTGTTCTTCTATTCTATCATAATACTCTTTCTCACCTTCGTACTCCAGAAGTTCTGGTTTGATATCTGTGAATTCGCCGTCATCAAAATAGGTTAACCTAATACCTACGACTTCTTTGTCATCTTGAGTATCCGCAGAATTAACGCACATGCCAGGGAAATGATGTATTGTTGTATGATTTTCCATTCCTAAAAATCGGCCTACAATAGATGAATACATTTGATCATTAATTTCTTTTTTAACTATAGTGACATTGGGAAGAGATCCATATTCTTTTTCAAATTCTGTATATAATTTGTGCAATTTTTTTAGCGATATTAAATTTTGTATTGGATCACCACGTTTTTGAAACCTTTTTGATAAAACTTCGATAGGTGGTAATAATAAAACAATTTGATTATTTAGATTAAATAATTCTTTTTTAAGATTTTCGACTAAATGAAACGTATCTCGATTATACATCTTTGCATAAATTAACATTGATAATGCAGATCGATCTTGAATATTCCAGCGAAACTTTGAGATATCATGCATTTTA
>Ga0257114_1003157_pt1 | contig 10573 bp, 5 predicted proteins | sample SI112_10mmetaG_FD_190149 | JGI IMG/M metagenome (GOLD analysis project Ga0257114, IMG submission 190149) | Marine microbial communities from Saanich Inlet, British Columbia, Canada - SI112_10m | ecosystem: Environmental > Aquatic > Marine > Inlet | place: Canada: British Columbia | collected... | reverse complement strand
TGATATTATTCGGGCCCGAAGTTGTTAAATCTGGAGAGATTTTAACTTTTTGTTTATTCATACCCCCTTTTAATCGTTTTATATTATTCATGAAGTCATCACTCATAGACGCAGAGAATTCTTCATATACCATCTTTTCTTTTGTTTCTAATATATTACGGAGAAAAAAATTTTTAAGAAAATAATTTTATAAACATTATACAGAATACAACTATAAAAATGAGCTGGTATAACCAAGACAACACCGAATTTATAGATGCAACTCAACAATTTCAAGGAGGTTCAGGTAATGGTTCAGTTGAAATTGATGGATCAGGTGGTGATTTTCAATTAACCGACGTTTTAGAGTTAAGATTAGACCATTTAGAAAATCAATATAATCAAACTAATCCCACATTAGCATATAATACATATTTAAAAAATGAAAATATTGGAGGCGAAATAAGATTTTTAGTTTTAGATGGTGATAGTGGTAATGATGATTCTAATTTAGAATATTCTGTTAAAATTGGTAACGATGGGAAGTTATATTTATATTATAGTTATAATTTTTTAACAAGTGCTATAATATTATCAGGGTGGATTGAAATAAGTGATTATTTAGTTGGGACAAGACAAGGTGTTAATAATAATTCTGTAGCAATTGCTTCTGCTGGTTTAACAATCGCCTCTAATTCTACTAGAATTACAACAATAGAGGCTACAACAACTGCTCATACGACTACTCTACAAGCATTAACAAATGAACTACAAGTAATAAATGCTAATGTCACCACTTTAAATGCTACAACTTCGGTATTGACAGCGGGAAGTAAAGAAAGAGTAAAGAATTTAGTAAGGAAAATATTAGAAAATGTAAGAGGTAATCCTACACTTAATTTGGCAAGAAGTCAAATAAGAGTAAGAACAGAAAATGCTGTAAATGCTTTATCAACTGCTATTTCAACATATTCTACAGGAACTACAATGCTACAAAGAATAGCAAATTTAAAATTTGCGAGTGAATTTATAGCTTTAATTGTTGGTGGCGGTAGTGTTGCTGGTTTAGTATTAGGTTATGTTTATAAATATATTGATGATGAAAACAAAAGAGCAAGAGAAGAAGAAATAACTGAAAGTATTAGATATTTAGAAGAAATACAAAATGATCCCACATATCAAGTAGTTGATAATATTCATTTACAAGGTTTAACAATTGTTTCTTCTACTAATAATAATTTTACAACGGCAGGTGAATTTGAAGAAGTTTCAATTATTAATGATGCTATTTTACACATTAAAATTAGTGGTAATCCATTAGTAGCAAGTATTGAAAATGTTATTGATGGTGGTAGCGGTTTTAATGTTGGTGATGTTATTACAATATCAAAAACAGATTTAGGCGGTGGTACTGGTAACTTACAAATTAATGTAATAAGTTTAAAATCAAGAGTTCAAGCATTCACTAATTTAATTGATGAAAATAGAGAAGAAATTTTAAATACTGATAATAGAAATCGTCGTCGTCAATTTATACCAGATAAAAATGATTTTAATAATGGTTTAGAAGTGACTGAAACAAATGTCACCGAACCATCAGGGGAAATCACAAAGCAATTAGATATTAGTTTAAAAATAGATAGTTCGCAATTTCAATATGATTCAAGTGGTAATTTACAAATACAAAATTATGGGACAATTCCTATAAATACAAATCAGTTTCAATATGATTCAAGTGGTAATTTAGAATTATTAAATTACAATCAAATAGCAACAAATACTGCTGATATATTTTTTATAAAGAATACTAATTTACCAACAATACAAAACGATATATCAACAATACAAAGTGATATATCAACGATACAAGCCGATCAATTACTACAAAATACTAATATTACAAATAATTATAACAACATCAACACCATCTTAAATACAGAAATACCGGGACTTCAAAATAGTATCACCACTAATGCAACAAACATTACTAACAATGGAAACGCTATAACAACGATTAATAATACTTTAGGAACATTAGCAACACAAAATAATTTAACCGAAATTTATCAATTGATTTTAAATGATGGTGAGACCCCAAGCACCACCACAACAAAGCAAGTAAATATAGGATTTAATAAAAATGAATTCAATAATATCATATTCCCTTTAATAATGGGAGCAGTAAAGCTTACCAGTACGCAAGAGATAGCTTTTAATATTACTGATTTTCAAGGTTTTTATTTTGGGACATATCCTGATATGACCCGTTTAAATTATAATGATACAATTACATTAGTAAAGCAAGATAATAGTTATTATTATAATGATACGAATTGGAATAGCGGAGGATTGGTTGAAAGAGGAGGATATTATTTTAAAAATGAACAAACAGGTTTTGTATATGACTTAAATAAACGTTTTGAATATTTAGGGTTTCATAGATTTAAAACTAACATATCAGGACAAAATACCTATATAATTAGAAGTGGTTTAGAATTTGAAGAACAAGTAGGAGTTTTCAATTATCAACCTGATCCCGACAAATTACAATTTTATTTAAGAGATAATAAGTTTTACTTCTCTCATTTATGTAGATATGATCTTACTTATTATGCTATTCGTTTTAATCAAAATATTTTAAATGATTTTATTAATCCAGTAGTGAGTTTTACATCTACAATATCCCCAACAGGTAATAATAGGGGTATTCTAAATTTAAATGTAACAACTGCTCCATTTAACGAAGATTACTACCTCCGTATTGATGACACTTTAGAAGGTATTACACGAACCCAAATGGAGAATTTATTTGATACTAATACACATTCTAATGAAAGATTTTGTGGAATGGTTCAAAATTTTCAAGGTCAAATCTCAACAACACACGAGCCGTTCGGTAGTATAAGTTTATTTCAGGCTCAATATACAACCAATTATAGAATAGCAAGGATCGAATTGGAATACCAATTTAAAATACGAGATGTCACTAACTCATTTTGGATATTATCAAATCCGCAAAATCAAACTGTTCTAAATCAAATTGTAGAAGAATTAGAATTTGAATTTTATGATGTATATACATCAACAACAGCATCCCAAACAGTACCTTTAAATAATCGTGTAATATTTAGTACTACTACCAATACCATCTCAATTAATTTTGATAAGTCCCCTGATATTCATTCTTACTTACATACAAAATGGCGAATTAAACCTAAATTTATTAGCGGGGTTAGTGGTTACGCCAATCAAGGGAATTTAGGTTATAATTACGTTCCAAATCAAAGATCAGCATTTATAGTAAAGGTAAAATTATTTCCATATATTCAAAAAACTATATCAAGAGAGTTGGTAGAGGAGTTTAGTGATAATACTACACATACTTTAAGTGCGTTTGATTATAATAAAATAAATTTACACGTCAATTTAAATAATCATATATCACCTTTTAATGACATATGGTATAAACTAAATGATAATCTTGATGCTAACAAGTATCAAATAACGATACCACAAAGTTTTAATACAACTAATTTTACTGGTATAACTGACTTGCCACCAAATGTAACATCGCTTCCAACTGATAGTTTTAATTTCTTAACAGACGACTTTTTCATATCATCAGGACAACAAAGTATAACAGAATTAAATAATATTCTTATTATAGGCGAAGAAGATATTGGTATAACACAATATGAAACACATTTTGGTTGGAGGTATCTACTACCGATTGATAACGTTATGAGCGAAACTGATTTAGATAATTATGATTATTTAAAAACATATAACTATTATCATAGGACAGCAATATGCGATAGATTTTTTAGTTGTAAAGAATTTTTTGCTGATATAATTGACTTTAAAAACTTATTAGTAGATGGTAATTTAGCGTATAATGATATGACAACCAGCGAATTTAGCACACTTTCACAAAACAGCGATGGATTTGCTTTGAAATCTTTATCATCAGTTAATATACAAAATCTTTATGGTTTAATAGGAACAGGATATTTATTTTATGACAGCGTAAATGGTTTTACATTATCACAAGCTAATGTAACAAATTACTGGACGCAAGTAAATGCTGTAGAGATTTCTTATCCATATACTATAAGTGTTGATAGAGTTAATACTAATACTATTGTATTATCATCAGGTAGTCCTTCTGCTTCAATAACATTTAGTGATGGATCTTTTATGACAACTGCATCAGGATTATCATATTCAACATATACCGATACTGATACAAAAGCAGTTTTAGCATTATCAGGAGGCAATAATATAAGTTGGAACTCTACAACCGAACAATTTGATTTAGATAGTCAAGTAACTACTGATATAAGTAATAACGCTTCGGCAATAACTAATCTAAATAATTTAATTGAAGATGTATCAGGATCAACTAAAATCAAGGCAACAAGTGATATAATTTTTGAAAATAATTCAATTGAAAAAATGCGACTAGATGTAAATGGTAATCTTGGTATTGGTGTTACACCCATAGAACCGATTGATTTTCAACATATACAGAATGGGTGGTTAAAAGTGAATAATTTCGCCCATTTATTAATGCGTAATACTCAAACATCAAGTAGATGGAATTTATCTATTAGAAATTCAGGTTTATTCTCAATATCAACTTTTTCAGGTGGAACGTATGATAATGGTATTATGCCTTCACAGTATAATGTATTATCAATTCTACCATCAGGTAATGTTGGTATTGGAACAAATAATCCTAATTCTAAATTAGATGTAACTGGTAGTATAAACGCAAGTGATAGTATTACTTTTGGGGGCTCAATCAATACCATATCATCACAAACTTTTAGTTATTTAGCAAATGTAACGAGTGATATACAAACTCAAATTAATAATATATCAAGTTATACGGATGTCGATACAAGAAATGTTTTATCGACATCAGCAGGAACAGATATTAACTGGAATATTAGTACTAATCAATTTGATTTAAATCCACAAATACAAACTGATATAACTACATTAAATAATTTAATATATGATGATACACCAACTAATACTACCTATATTGATGCTATTACTAATTTTGTAGTTAATCTTAATGGCGTACAATCTTTAAAATGTCAAAATAATTTAATTGAAATTCGCACACCCCCTACAAGTACAAATATACCATTTTTTAGATTAGTTCAAGCATTAAATAATCATCAAGGGCAATTTTATTTGTCAGGTTCTGGAAATAATGATCTTATAATGGATCGCAACAGTCAAGCAAATAATCCTAATTCAGGATTAGCTCTAAGAGTTGGAGGGCAAGACAAAATAAGAATTGACGGCACGGGAACCATCATAATACCGAATCAAATTGGCAGTGGTGTCCCTACAAACTCATCTTATGGTTTAGAAATACAGCACGGAACAACTGCTATAACAGGTAGTGGTTCTTTCCTTTTGGAAAATGGTATATTTGTAGTAGGGTCTTTACAAGGAGCTGGTAATAGTATATTTGACGTGAATAGTTCAAGCGGTTCTTTCGTCCGTATAAATCCTCTCGGTATGTTATTAATGAAAAACACTAATAATTCTAATCGTTATCAAATAGGTATTAGAAATAACGGAGAATTATGTATAGGTAATGACACGTCAACAACATCAGGAACGATGGGAGCAACGAATGACAAATTTAAAATAAAACCAGCAGGAGAAGTAGAAGTAAGATATAATCTAAAAGTTGGCGATGGTAATGGTGCTTTATTAACTGAAATAAGTTTATTAAATCTACCTACATCACAACCAGCACAAGCAAATAGAATTTGGAGAGATTCAAATGGTTTTTTAAGAATATCATAAAAATAAATAAATTATAAATTAGAAAATTTGTCATAATCTTCTTGATTGATTAACCATATTTTGTCGTTTTTATCCCATCTCATACTTGCTAAAAGTGGTTTATAAAATTCTTTATCATCATAATTAATAGCAATTTTAAAACATTTTAGAGGTTTTAAATTGTCTGGTAAATCACCGTTAATACTTGGGAAATACCACATCTTATTTTCATTATCCCATTTTACACCGAGTTTTTTATATTTTGAATTATCGGCATAAGGGAATATTAAGCGAATTTTTTGTTTATTTGGAGTAGGCTTTAAGGTATTTTGAAGGTCTGTTTGAGTTAAATCGGTCATTTATCTTTCTTAATTTATACGGAGAAAATAATTTTTAAAAATAAACGCATAATATAGAATGTATTATTTTTGTGAAAATTGTAAGAGGTATTATTTAGATATTTTTTATAAAGAACATACTAAAATAAAATGCTATGCGGTTATTTTCCGTACTAAAAATTATATTGGTTAATTAATAGATGATATATAAAAATTATATTAAGAGATATAATGAAGCTAAAATATATATGTTAGTAAATAGATTTGATACCGAAAAAAATAACGTTTATATCGGTACAACAACTAATAAAAGCGTTAGGAAATATCAACATAAAAGAAGATGTAATGATCCTGATGATAAAGGTTATAATTGGAAAGTGTATAAATATATTAGAAAAACAGGAGGTTTTGATAACTGGAAAATGATAATTATTGAGAATTTTCCTTGTAAAGATGAAGAACAATTAAATGAACGTGAAAACTATTGGATTGAATATTATAATTCTAAATTAAACACCTATAATAAATATGTTTATTAATTATAGGAGGTTAAAATTATATAAAGGTTATATCCATATATAATATAATTATGGAGAATAAGAAAGAACCTAAAAAGAAAGTTGTTTTAACTGAAGAGGAAAAATTAGAAAAAGCTCGTAAATACAGACGAGAATATATGTCAACGAGATTAAAAGAAGATGAAGATTTTAGAAGAAGACAAAATGAAACAAAAAAGAAATATAGGCAAAAACCAGAGTCATTAGAAAAAGAAAGAATTAGAGATCAGAATAGATATCAGGATCGTGCTTCTTATTTTGCTGAAAGGAATAAAAAAAAAAAGGAAACTTTAGAGGAAATGAAAAAATATATTAAAGAATTGGAGGAAAAGCTAAAAGAACAAAAAAATGAATGATTATTTTTTTTAAATATATCGGGGGGTAAAAAGTATATAAGGATAAACCCCTATATATAATTATAAAGTAAAAAAAAATATATACTTATATTAACTATGCCTATAAGTTTAAAAGACCAGAGCTTACGTAATGAATTTGAAAGATTATTTGGATTTAAACCAGATGGTCGCAATAAAGATTTTAAAAATTTTAAAACTAAATATAATAACCCTACTTTGAATACACTAAAAAAACGTAGAGATTTTATTAAATTAGCTATCAACGATAAAAAAGATAGTGATAAAAAGAAAACTGATGCTGTAAAGAAAATAAAAGAAGCTTTTAAAAAATATAAAGCAGAACGAAAACGTTTTAAAGGAAGTATTGGAGTATCTGTTTTAATATATAAAGCAGATGATATACAAGGAGATTGGAATAATAGCGATAAATTTAAATTTAAAGTAGGTAAAGAAGAATTTGTAAGAAGATATAATGAAGATGGAGAAACTATATCTATATATCGTGAATATCATAGCATTCCATTTGATGAAAGATTATTTACTAAAGGTGAAGTTAATATAAAAGTAACTACTAAAACAGAAGATTTAAAACAAAAAATATTTAAAAGAAATTATATTTTTAATGTTGAAATTGAAAATATTACTAAAAATATTAATATAGTACCGAAAGTAGTTAAATCTATTAAAGAAATTAGAATGACGCAATCAGGATCTTATATGATTGATGGTTACGATAATCAGGAATGGGATACTAATACTAATAAATGCGTATATGATTATATTATACATCGTTATGGTAATATTAAAGGTTTTAAAAAATCTTGTAATTATGAAAAACTTGAAGAAATATTTGATAATGGTAATAGCTTATTTGAAGGTGTTAATACTTATGGTATTAGAAATTTTTGTGTAAAGTTTCGTGTATGCTTACACGCACTAGATGAGGAAGAACATAGATTCATGCATTATGTCCCACCTAAAATTAATGGTGGTTGTGATTTTCCACCTATGATTTATAGAATAAGTAACGGTCATTTTTACCCAATCCCAAAAGAAAGAATTAGAAATGTAATAAGTATGAATCAAATAATCGATGCTTCGTGTGATATGACTTATGATATTAAAACTAAAAATGAAAAAGATACAATTGATAATATTGTTATATTAGAAGAAGTAAATCCATTAAATGTTATAGGTGATTTAATTAAAAAAAATAAAAAATTACCTACAAAAAATATAATTGCTCGTGATGGTATTATACAATCGTTTCAATATGAAGATAAAACTTATAGCATAAATAATAATATGTTAGTATGCAAATATATATGTGAAAATATGGGCATAGATTATACTGGTCAGGGATTACCTAATATATTAAAACTTATTATAGATGAGTGCGGAGGTATTAAAAAATCTAAACATAATCCTCATACTTTTGAAACATTATTAAAAGCAAAATCTAATAGAAATCATTATGGGTTAATTGATAATACCTGTTTAAAATTAATGAAAAATGCTTATGCTCGTGATATTAATAAATGTTATACAAGTATTATGTATAATCCAAATGATAAATGGATCAGATATGATTTTAATGATTGTTGGGAAAAATACGATAATACATTAAAATTAGGACTATATTATGTTGTTACTCAAGATACTACTTTATTTAAAAAAAGCGATATATATTCTAATACTATTATTGAAAAAGCTATGACTACTAATATTGAGTTTGATATTAAATATCAATTAATCCCATCTCATAATGAAAATAAAAATAAGTTAAAACTAATAATTGATAAAATTTTAGAATATACTAATAATGATAAATCTATTTATAAACTACTTATTAATATGCTTTCGGGATTTTTAGCTAAAACAAAAACTTCTAATGGTAAATATAGTATAAATAATGATTTACAACAAATATTTAATTTTATTCATAAATATCCTGATATGAATTTACATATTCATAAAATACCTGAAACAGATTATTATTTATATGGTGCGGAAAAAGAACTATCTATGACTGAAAATAATATTGCTATGTATATTCAAATATTAGATCAAGCTAATATTAAATTATATGATATGATTAAAGATATGGGAGGTCAATTAATATGTAGAAATGTAGATTGTGCTGTTGTATATTATGATAACGATAAAAAACCTTTATTAAAAGATAGTAATGAATGGGGATATAATCAAAAATGTAAAGTTCCTCAAATAACAAAAGTCGAAGATATAATAACTAAAACTTATAAATTTAAAATTGATGATTGGAAAGATTATAATATTGATGATAGCGATGATTGGGAAAAAATCAAAGATATTTTTATAAATAAAGGCGGTTTATTATTACAAGCAGATGCTGGTAAAGGTAAAACTTATGTAGCTAAAAAAATAGCTTCGTGTTTAGATAAAGTAAAAAAAATAGCTCCAACTAATAAAGCGAGTTTAAATTTAAAAGGATCTACAATTCATAAATTTCTAAATTTAGATATTGATGGAAATATGAGTACAAAAAAATTAAATACTATTAAAAAAACTATTGATTATATTATTATAGATGAGATTAGTATGATTACGAAAGATTTATGGGATAAATTAGTATTTGTTAAACAGGCAACAGGTGTTAAATTTTTATTATTAGGCGATGATAAACAATTGCCACCTGTTGAATGTGAAAATATTAAAGACTATTTTAATCACCCAGCAGTAAAATATTTATGTAATTATAATAGAAATATTTTAAAAGTAGTAAAACGTTATAATATAGAATTAAAGAAACAATTAGATGATATTGATAATATTGATATTAATATATTTAAGTTTAATGATAATAAAATAAATATTGCTTATACAAATAAAACTCGTAAAATGATAAATAAAAGATGGAATGAAAAATTAAAAACAAATGATTCATTATTTATAAAATGTGATGAAGATGATGATATGAGTCAAGATATATGGATATATAAAGGATTACCTATTATATCTAAAAAAAATGATAACAAAGGAGGAGAATATCTAAATAATGAAACATTTATAATAGATGATTATGATGATAAAAATATATATATAAGTAATGAAAGAGTAAATGATGATGATGAAATATATAATCATAAAATGATAGTGAAAATAGATAATTTTATAAAACTATTTTATCTTAATTATTGTACAACTATACATAAAGTTCAAGGGACAACAATTAAAGAAAAATTTACAATATGGGATTGGAATCATAAAAGAATGAGTAAAAAAGCAAAATATACAGCATTAAGTCGTGGTGTATGTATTGATAATATTAGTATAGTTGCGTAATTATTTTTATGACAGCATAAAATTATTTTTATAAATTTTGTTAATATGACAGAATCACCCAATGTTACTTACGCACCTACAGGGGGGGCGTATTTGTGACTGACGAGACCACAACATTTTATTTTTAAGAGATTGTTAAGACCACGATGAGGCGGAGGAACGACGCATAAGTGCTTTTTTAAAAAGTAAGGCAACCCTAACGACGACG
>Ga0257114_1003153_pt1 | contig 10585 bp, 9 predicted proteins | sample SI112_10mmetaG_FD_190149 | JGI IMG/M metagenome (GOLD analysis project Ga0257114, IMG submission 190149) | Marine microbial communities from Saanich Inlet, British Columbia, Canada - SI112_10m | ecosystem: Environmental > Aquatic > Marine > Inlet | place: Canada: British Columbia | collected... | reverse complement strand
GCCATGTCAGATGATGAAAAATCAAAACACATTGATTTTCTTGAAGATCTTTTAGATAAACAAAGGATCATGTATACTCGTTTGAGTCTATCTGATGATCCCGAGGCACTACAGATGAAACAGCAGATTCTTGAATCTGCTAGGTTGATGGGTCTTCCATCGACTGTCAGCATGGATGTAATTTTCTCCAATATGCAGAAAATCATTGTCACGATGAGAAATCAAATCTGATCTTGACACCCGGCCCCAATCCTTGCTATAATAACGTGGTCCACAAAAAACCAAATCCTAACAAATCCGAGGTTAATCTAAATGTCCTTTTCCGCACTTAAGAAGCAGTCTTCTCTTGGCAATCTGACCAACAAACTGGTCAAAGAAGTAGAGAAGATGAATAAAACATCTGGTGGCGCTGATGAGCGCCTGTGGAAACCAGAAATGGACAAGACTGATAATGGTTATGCTGTTATCCGTTTCCTCCCTGCCCCTGATGGTGAAGATCTCCCATGGGCAAAACTGTATAGTCATGCATTCCAAGGTCCAGGTGGATGGTACATTGAAAACTCTTTGACCACTAATGGTGGCAAAGATCCTGTGTCTGAGTACAACCGTGAACTCTGGAACAGTGGAAGTGATTCAGATAAAGAAATTGCACGTAAGCAAAAGCGTAAACTGTCCTACTATGCCAACATCTATGTTGTGCATGACAAAGCAAACCCCCAGAATGAGGGTCAAGTCTTCCTTTACAGGTTTGGTAAAAAGATCTTTGATAAGGTCATGGAATCAATGCAACCTGAGTTTGAGGATGAGACTCCTATCAACCCGTTTGACTTTTGGCAGGGTGCCAACTTCAAACTAAAACTCAAGAAGGTTGCAGGTTACTGGAACTACGACTCTAGTGAGTTTGATCGTCCTAGCGCACTGCTGGATGACGATGATGCTCTTGAGACACTCTGGAAGAAAGAGTATTCTCTTGATGCAATGGTTTCAGCAGATCAGTTCAAGTCCTATGAGGATCTCCAAAAGCGTCTTGACTATGTGTTGGGCAATCGTCCCAATGCTAAGAGGCAGGACCGTGAGACTCAAGAGGAAGAGCAAGCATTTGAGGCAACTCGTGGATCATTCAAACCCGAGTTTAGTCGTCCTCAAGAAACTGAGTCCGAACTCCCTAGTGAGTTCCGTGAGAAACTGAATGAGTTGTCCAACTCCACATCATCTAATGATGACGGTGAAGAAGATGACACTCTCTCATACTTCCAGAAACTTGCTGATAGTTGATTACTGATATAGTCTGATATTATCGACACGCTTTAAGGTTCTGCTCACATACTGAGTGGAACCTTCTTTGTATTCAAGGACATTTTTAACATCCTGAGTAATCATATTGAGATACTCTTTTTTCAGGAGATAGACGTTTCTCTTTTTATCCTCAAGTTTATCTTCAAATACTCTGTTTGTAATCTCTCTGGTTATACTTGTTTTAGTCACCTCTGTCCCTATTCCGCTGTCAAAATAAGTTACTGAAAAGTTCGATGGAACAGTGAGACCAGCATCTAAGATTTTGATGCCCCTAGAGTTTGTTACCTCAACAGACTCATAGTGATGAACACTATCAATCTCGTCATATGTACCATATTTGTTGATTAAAAATGTGTCAAATGACTGTTGAGTCATAGGCCATTCACTATAAACATCAACTATATTATTTGCGAGCAACACTAACCAATCATAAGTAGCATCGCCATAATATGCGTATGAGACGTTATCTGGTCTCTCATCACCTACGATGCTATACTTGGTAAAGTTGGATAGGTCTTGGAAGATATCATCACGAATCTTTGCCCGTGTGAATAAATTCTTGGCACGATTATATTCGCCAATTTTTGCATTGGGAAAACGATTGACGTAATCAATCTCTGGAACGTAACTGAAGTAATTTGCCATTTTAGAAACCTATATCGTTTGAACTAGCATAATCAGACTCATATACAGGATCAAGTTCAGTAAATTGCATATTCATTTGATATGCGGTCATTGTAAGGTCTTCAAAAGTGCTGTAAGTTCCTGCAGGGGTATAATTTACATTAAAACCTGTCATTGCACAAAGTTTTATTTGATTGAGTGCAGGATGTTGTCCACCAGTATCAGTTTTATAAGTTATTTGAAATATGTGAGGTGCTTTTAGAAATAGAGATCCAGGACCATCACGAACTGCCATTTTTTCCTTAAATGTCTTGATGATTTTTTTAATGGTGGTTGCTTCTCCCTCATCTCTTGCTGACATAAAAAATGCAAAGTTAAAGTTTCTCAGACGAGGACCATTGAACAAAAGTTCAAGGTTTGGATTCATTACCTCACCAGAGAAACGTGAGCGGAGATTGGAGTTAACTGCTGCTGATGCTGATGCAAATTTAATTGCCCTTGCTAAATCACCCCCTTCTCCCCCCTTTGTATCCTCTCCTGCTGCAGCTGTTGCTGATTTAATCAATTGGCCTAGAGCATCCTTTTGTTCTTTTTGCCCAAGCATTCCTAGTGCAACAGCTCCAAGACTTCCTTGCAATGCATTAAGAGTATCTTCCTTCCAATCAACTGTGTTGCTATCAGTAATTGATGCTTGAATTGGTAATGCAATGGATGCCACTTTATTGCCCGCTCTTACAGTTGTTAATCCAAAGTTTGATGAGGGATTTACGCCAGGACCATTATATTCATAAATTTCAAATAAAACAAAGTCACCTGAGATTGTCGAAGGATATCTGAGACTTGCATCTTGACCAGACAATGACGCAAGAGTTACCTGTGGTGGTTGATTGCCACCTTGTATAGATTTTGGTTTTGCTGTTGCAGTTCCATTGCCTGCTGGAGTTGCTGAACTACCTTGTACACCTGTATTATATGACCCACCATCTGCAAATCCCTTTTTCTGGGATGAATTCAAATTATTGATACTATTTGTAGTTGTCTTTTTTAATTGACTCTGATTCTGAGCAAGAAACTCACTGATAGGTTGATTCTTCCCCACTCTTCCATCAACTGTTGCGACAAATGCATTAGCATTACTGTCCCATTGTCCAATCACACTCCCAGTATCTCTATCGATAACAGATGGTGGTTGTCCCGGATTGTCTGGGTCAATTGATACTTGAACTTTAACCGATTGCTTATTGCTACCCTTTCCCGACTGTAATGGAAGATTTGTAGTTTGAGATGCCATTATCTGGAGACTTTTGTTTATTTATAGAGAAACTTTAAAGTTCCTATATGGGATAGCATTTAACTCACCAACATCCTCCTGTGGGATGTAGTGACATTGACTCATCATTTCAACCCAAGTGTATTGTCTCCAACCACCCCAATGATAATTTAATCCTTTAAATCCCCATTTTTCGATGCTGGTTACAGCAACCAAAGGAAACTCGTCGTAAATGATATTTGGCGTCTTTGCTCTGTATATGAATGTGTATGTCTTACCAACATCTGGAATGAGAGTGATATCATCATATATTGTCATAATCTCTGCCATAATGTCATCAGGATCTAACTCTCGGTCAATAACTTTCTCTAAGAGTTCAAATTTAGGGGATGCCATTAGATGAATTTACCGCCTCGTTTTAAAATGAGATATCTGGAAAGTCCTGTCAGACTCATTGCTTCGGTCATTGATTTATATATTTCACTATTAAGTTCTACAGGTTTAGAAGCATAAGATTTGCCCTTCATAAACTCTCTGTGCTTTTGATGCTTCTCTATATTTGTTCTGTTTACTTCCGCCATTTTTTTCAGATTTATGGCGTAATATGACATCGGTCTTGGGTTTTTCTTTAATCTCTCTTTATGAGAGCGAGACATTTTTTCTATTTCCTCCTTTGTTTTTATTCTACCTTTTGTTTTTCCCTTATTTGAAGCACTTATCTTTGCTCTAACTTCAGGTCTTTTCGTTGGACTATCATCACCATACAATCCATTGCCACCATTACCACCATCAGCAATGTTCCTTAAAATACCTGTTCCATCGCATTTCTTACCGAACACGGCAATCATATAGATTTCGTGCTTAAATGCTTCTTCCTCGGTAAGATTCTGCTTAAGTTTAATTATCCTGCTTCTATCTTTTGGCGGGTTACAATTTTTACCGTGATGGTCGTATAATCTTCTTCCGCAACCCTTACCAATGTAATATGGTGTTCCGTCTTGACGCAAATATGCGTAGGTATAGTATTTCTTCATTGTATGCCTTGGCGAGACATACTTATTTATAATAGTTGGGTCTTACGCAACATATCCGCCAAGACATACCGTTGCCGCCCAATATTCATCTGTAATTCTGATTTATTTATGACTTCCCGTAAAGATGGCGTTCCGTAATCACTTTAAACTCTAACCTACGATCCTTACACCATTCCTCTGCTGCCTTCCATTTTGCTTGATTGACAGCATATGTTTTTGACTCATAAATGAAGGATTTGGTTACACGCTTTCTTTGTTTAGGTGGTTTTGTTTGTTTTTCTGGTTTTACCTCAACAACATATCTCTTTACAGACCCATCTTTATGTTGTACTTTAATGATAAAATCTGGAAAATAACGATGTACCCGATTATCGACCGGTGATACATATGGGATAAAAAACTCTTCGGAACCATATTGGAGAATGTTGGTGTTTTGGTCACACCACCTTAAGAATCTAAGTTCCCAAGAACTACGATATATAATATTATTCACGTCCCCAAGATATTTTTGGGGATTTTGTGGACGAAATCTTCCTTGGTGGAATCTACCATCTCTAGACATCGACTACATATAATAAAGGGTTACACTGTATTTAGATGCCTAAGCCAATTGCTAGACTGATGAGTGAGGTGAAAACCAAACTACTCGCTCCATCTTTAACGTCACAATATTCTGTAAATGTTTATGCTCCACCAGATGGAAAGCAACTACCATTTTTTATTCAGGATGTTGTAAATCTATCTTGTTCAGAGGCATCACTTCCTGGGTCAAACCTTATGACTCACGAACTCAAAGATGACTTTGTAGGTACAACAGAGAGGATTGCTTATAGAAAAGCATATGATGATACAGCAAGTTTTACATTTTATGTAAATATTGACTATGATGTTATTATATTCTTTGAGAATTGGATAAGATATATTGCTGGAGAACCATTTGTTGGAGAAGGTGTTGAAAATAGAGCACCAAACTTTGTACACAGGACCAAGTTTAAAAATGGATATAAATCTCAAATAGTCATCAATAAATTTGAAAAAGATTATGAGAAGAATGGTGCTTATCTAGAATATTCATTTTTGGATGCTTATCCTCTGTCCATTAATTCTATGCCAGTTTCATATAATTCATCTGAACTGTTAAAATGTACAGTAAACTATGCCTTCACTCGATATGTACTTGATGTGAAAGGATTTTAAAATTGCCCTATAAATAACTATATGAGTTTTTAGTATTATGCCTTTACCAAAGATTGCGACACCAACTTATGAGTTGACTTTGCCTTCGACAGAAAAAACAATCGAATATAGACCATTTTTGGTCAAAGAAGAGAAACTTTTGGTCCTCGCAATGGAGACCGAAGACACAAAAGATATCACCAAAGCAGTTAAAACTGTTATCAAGAATTGCATTAAAACAAGCGGTATAAAAGTTGAGGATCTCCCAACTTTTGATATTGAGTTCCTATTCCTCAATATCCGTGGCAAATCTGTGGGTGAAGAAGTTGAGGTAAATGTCATCTGTCCAGATGATAACGAGACTCAAGTTCCTGTGTCAATCAACCTTGAGGACATTCACGTCACCAAGGATCCAAAGCATAGTAAGAGGATTAAAGTTGATGATTCAATTATGATTGAGATGAGGTATCCATCACTGGAACAGTTCATCAAAAACAACTTTGACTTCAAAGATGGTAATGTAATGGAGCAGTCATTTGAATTGATTGCTGCTTGTATGGATAAGATTTACACTGAGGAAGAAGTCTGGGTTGCCTCTGACTGTACTAAAAAAGAACTGTTTGAGTTCTTGGAGTCAATGAACTCAACTCAATTCAAAGAGATTGAGTCATTCTTTGAGACTATGCCTAAACTCAGTCACGAGATTAAGGTAAAAAATCCAAACACTGGAAAAAGCAGTGCTGTTGTACTTGAGGGACTATCTAGTTTTTTCGGGTAGGGATGGTCCATATGGACCTAATGAACTTTTATGAGTTAAATTTCTCCTTAATGCAGTTTCATAAATATTCTTTGAGTGAGATTGAAAATATGATTCCGTGGGAAAGAGACATCTATGTCACGATGCTCAGGAACCACATTGAAGAAGAAAAACTTAGAATGGACCAACAAAAAGCATCATCATTAGGTTAATGGCAAGAGCATATAGGGGTCGTCCACCAAAAAGAAGAGTAACTGTCAGGAAAGATAGTATAAATCCTGGCAGTTTTTTTGGTGCCGACAACTATGAGCGTTTACGTCAAGAGGTTGCAACTCAAGGAACTATTGACGGAGAAAGACTTTCTCCCGAAGAGAGAAAGGAAGCATTTAAGGCAAGTAAAAGTAAGGTAGATTTTAATAAATTTGTCAGTTCATTCTTTGGTGTAGAGAAACCAAAGACTCAAACTGGAGTTGGTCAGACACCACCTCCTGCAGTTCCTAGACAAAATCTTTTACCAGCAGCACCTGGGACATCAGCAATTGCTGTTAGAAATACAACTCAGCAAACAGCAAATCGCCAATCTGCAGCAGAATCTGCGGAGGAACAAGATGCTGACAGCGTAAAAGAAAGAAAAAAGAGAAAGTCTGGAGCAACTCTAGAGCAAAATGTTGCTGCAATCAGAAAAACAGTAGATAGTATTTTTGAAACTCTTGTAAAGCAAAACGATTTTATTAGAAAGCAGTTTGGTCTTGCAAGAAAGTTAGAAGAAAATAAAAAGAGAAAGGGAAAAGAGGAGAGATTTGAAGAAGGTAAAGGAGATAAAAAGGCAAAGAAAGCAGTAGATAAGGTTGTAAAACCATTCTCAAGTATCCTTGATAAGATAATCAACTTCTTTGCTTCAATACTCTTGGGCAAAGCACTCATTGGGTTGATTGGTTGGTTTGGAGACCCAGATAATCAAAGTAAAGTTAGTAGTATTGGTCGATTCTTAAAGGATTGGTGGCCAGCATTATTGGGCGCTTATCTAATCTTTGGCAATGGATTAAGTAAATTTATTATTGGAATAACAGCAAAGTTAGTATTCTTTGCAGGGAGGATGTTGCTTACAGTCATTCCTGCCCTAGGTAAAGCAATTGCGAGGAATCCGAAGGCAGCAGCAGCGGTAGCACTCCTTGGTGCAGGTGCCGTTATCCCTGCAATGTTCCCAGACACTGTTAAAGATGCTGCGGATAAACAAGCAGATGATGCAGAGAAGGAGGTTGGAAAGGAAAAGGCAGCTGCTCAGATTGAGGCACAAAATAAAGACCGAGGTTTCTTTGGACAAATTGGAGACTTCTTTACTGGTGCTGGAGCAGAAAGAGAGGAGCAAGCAGAAAGACTTAGGACAGGTAAGGAAAAGACATATGGATTCTTTGGTGAGATTCCAGCAAAGAGAAAAGGTGGGGAGATAACAACTACCAGCGGCACAGATATCAAGGGTGCTGGTGTTGATACTCAGTTGATTGCTGCTCGACCTGGTGAAGTTGTAATCAACAAAGCAACAGTTGATTCTGTTGGGGCAGATTACTTCTTAGGTCTCAATAAAAAGTTTGGAGGACCACAAGCCAACAAACCTAAGATGGCAAAGGGTGTCCAAGCTGCTGAGTTTGGTGGTATGGTTCTTCCTGCCTTCGCTAATGGTGGTCGGGTTGGACAAAGTGTGCCTACTGGTGGCACATATATGGCAGAACGTGGCGAAAGATTAAGGGATGACTTGGTTAAGTGGGCAACGGCAAATCCTGCCCTTGCATCTACACTCAAAGCAGGAGATACTGGATATAAAGAAGCAAAATCAGCAGCAACTAAATATGGCAACGCAATCTTTAATAATGGATTTACAGGTTTAGAACAAGGTTTGAGTCTTGGTCAACAAACAATAGAATCTTTAGGACCATCTTTACAACAAGGTGCAATGTCTATTGCGTCTCAAGGTGAGAGTTTTCTTGGAAACATTGTTAATACTGGAGACAGCATTGTTAGAGATGTTCAGCAAAAATATGAAAGTGGTGAATTAGAAAACCAACTCGTCTCTGGATTAGAATCTGCACAAACTACTGGTAAAGGACTCTTAAATCAAGGGAGAGCAACTGCTACTAATGCTGTTGCTGGAACTTTTGACGGTCTTTCAAATATTGCTGGTAGTGATACCTATAAAGGACTCGCAAAGAAAAATGCTGCTGTTGATGAGAAAGAAATTTCAATAGCAGATAGCATTGTTGATAGTCTGCCTGAGGGTTCACCACTTCAAGATATTGCTGATAAGGGATTGATTCCCATCCCATCTGGTGATGCTTCAACAATGAGAAACTTGACATTTGTCAAGGCATTGTTGGGTCCTCTTGGGAAACCATTTAAGATTTTGAGTAATGATCAAGTTGATAAAATGCGCCAGAAAACAATCGATATGACTCTGGATAAGTCTGGTTTGGTTGTTGGGTCTGATGGTGAAGTTAAAATGAACTGGAACCAAGAAGATGTTAATAAAGGTGCTAAAGGTGGTGGTGCATATACCGATAACCTGGGCCCTGGCGGTAAAGCATTCAACTCTATTCTAGGAAGATTTACTGCATCAACTAGAAAAGGTGGAGATACTTTATACACTGATGACAGATATAACTTCAACCTATCAACTCAAGAGTATCTGCAAAAAGCAAAAGAGCAGTTGTTAGGTGGTGCTTTTGGTGAGGCAGCATATTTTGGTGCTGCATCCTTGGGTAAATTTGCAGAGGATATTGGTTGGTTGAATCAAAGAGCACTTGGCAGCAGGATTGCCGTTGGTCAGGTTGATAGGAATGAGATTGAAGGTGCAACACCAAAGGTTGCTCCAGCAGCACCAAAACCTGTGACATCAGCACAGATTGGATCTGCAACACAGAAATTTGATAAGGGTAACTATAATGCTGCAACTAGAGCATTAGGTGGCGATCCCACTAAACCTTTACCCACACCCACAATTACGCCAACAGTAAAGCAAGCAGCACCAAAGAGAGAGTGGTATGATCCTCGTGGATGGGTTGGAAAACAAGGTGGTGGAATCATTGGTATGCAGGGTGGTGGATTCAATCTACTCAATCCTATGTCCTGGTTAAGTGGACAAGCACAGAAGGCAACTAAAGGTGAGATGGGTCCTGTCAAAGACAACTCCTTTGCTGGAAAACTATACAATCGGAGATTAAAACAAGAAGAAGCAATGAAAATGCTTGGTCGTCAAGGTGGTGGTATGAGTATCACTGAGAGCACTGGGATGAATTTACCTGGAGCAGGTGCAGACAGACAGATGATTCGTGTCCAACCTGGAGAGTATATTCTCCCCTTTGATACTGTAATGAGACTTGGTGGTCCTAGTGCAATTGATAACATTGTTGCTAAAACTGACAGCAACTCAAATGCTGCTAAACTTGGACTCAACAAACCACAATCAATGGCAGTCGGACAACCTGTGATGTCTGATGATTCGGCAATGGTGTCCACCCTACCTCCAATCGTCCAGGCATCTGGCGGTGGTGGATATGGCAGTGTTGGAAAAGGTCCAGAGGTTCCCTCTGTATCAGTCTCGTCTAACGCCTCTAGGAGACGCGCTAAGACAATGTTCGGTCTTGTAGGATAGGAGGTATAGACAATGGCATTACCAGCATTACTCGGCGGAGCAGGCAAAGCACTATCAACAGGTTCTAAACTCACAAGAACAGCAAATATTGGCACTAAGTTTCTTGGTAAAAATACTAAGAAGAAAAAACCTGGTGAGCAGGGAGAGAAGGAAGTATCATCTTTGACGGTTAGACCATCAATGTCTATGGTTCCACTAATTAAACCAGTGGATATGCCTAAGACAGATACGTCAACGTCTGTTAATACATCTACAAGTGGTGGTGATAGTAAAGCAACTCTTGAGGAGAATGTTGCATATATTCGCAAAAAGACGATACAGATTGATAGACTCTTAAAAGATTCCTTTAAACTTAGAAAGAAAGAAGCAAAAGACGCACAAAAGATGCGTGCTGCTTTGGCAAGAAAAGGGAAAGAGGATAGATTTGAGAAGCAAAAAACAGGTATACTAGGTAAAGCAGCAAGTAAAGCAGGCAAACCTTTTAGTAGCATCTTTGATGCGATTAAAAATTACATATCATCAATCCTTATTGGATTTATTGCAATTAAACTTTTGCCACTCTTGCCTAAGATGCTTGAGTTGCTTAAGATTGTTGGTCCAGTAATGGATTTTATCTTGAAGATTGCTGGAACATTATTAGATGGTCTGGTTACTTTTATTGACTGGGGTTATAAAGCATATGATGCAACTCTTGGATTTGTAAAATCTATTGGCGGTGAGGGCGCGGCAAAGGCATTTGAGAAATTCTCTGGTGCTTTGAACACTATGATAAACCTCGCCTT
>Ga0257114_1003151_pt1 | contig 10587 bp, 9 predicted proteins | sample SI112_10mmetaG_FD_190149 | JGI IMG/M metagenome (GOLD analysis project Ga0257114, IMG submission 190149) | Marine microbial communities from Saanich Inlet, British Columbia, Canada - SI112_10m | ecosystem: Environmental > Aquatic > Marine > Inlet | place: Canada: British Columbia | collected... | reverse complement strand
GGACGAATAGTATTAATACGTTCTGCTGCTTTTGCATACAAAACATCTTTAATTCTGTCACTAATATCAGATGCCGACGAATCGGATCCGACTAAATTTACAATTTCTTCCATGAAAATTTAATATATGTATATTTTATATTTATATCTCGGCAGCTTTACCGTCTACTTCAGTCATGCCACCATCTACTTCAGGTTCCATCGGAACATCACCCATCATTCCCTGCTCACCTTCTTGTGGTAATGGTTCTCCAGTTATTGGATCCATTGCACTTGGATCGGGAATAATTCCATCTTTGATTTCTTGTTCAATTTGCTCATCCATTTCAACCATCTCTCCATCAGTCTGACGAAGAACTTTACTACGAACCCAATGAGTTGAATAATACTTACCAATATAAGGTTCAATAGTTGCAAGAACACCAAGTCTCTCATTCAACATTTCTGTTTCTTTCAGTTCTGCAAACTGATTATCATATAAGAAATCATATTGAATATGATCACTAATTCTATCCCAGTCTTCTACAGAAACAATATTCTTAAGAATGAGTTGAGTCTTCAACATGTCATTAAACATCTGAGCAAATCTCTTTCTTAGACGACCAACAAACTTGGCAAACTTAAGTTCATCTCTTAAGATTTCAGAAGAACGACCAAGATTAAATCCACCATCAGCAGCAATTCTTGATTCTGGAACTCCAAGTGCTCTATAAAGTTTCTTTTGGAAATACTCAATATCGGCAAGTTCTCCTAAGTTTTGTCCACCAGGAAGAGTTGTAATCTCAGTTCCTCTACCACCTTCTCTTCTAGGAAGCCAGAAGTCTTCCATCATACTCATAAATTTACGATCATCACGGATTTCTCCGGTATTCGCATCATAAACTTGCTTGTTACGATAACGATTCATAACATCACGAAGATATTGTTCTGCCTTTACCTTAGGAAGATTGCCAACATCAATGTAAAAAATACGACGTTCTGGTGCTCTAGATAATCTATAGATGACCAAAGAATCTTCAATCATTCTAAGTTGATTGAGTGCCTTGATTGCTTTATGAAGATATGAAAGAACAGAACCTTTATTTCTATCTACAAGACCTGAAGTACAATATGTAATTGCATCTTTTGCAATTTTAGTTCCTTTATTTCCACCACCACCAGTTAAGTTTCCTGTTGGATAGTTTGGTTTTGGTGTATATACGAAATACTCTTCAATTTCTGGAGCAATACCATTTTTCTGTTCGTCACGACCAGCAATATTTGGTCCAATAACATTCTTATCTTGCTTCTTCTCTTGGCGGACAAACCGCATCTTCATTGGGTCGATATACCTCAGTTCTTTAATTCCTTCCTGAGGATTTTTGAGATCGATTACCTTATGATAATAAAGTCTTCCATCAACATACCAATTTCTAAAAATTTCGTGCGACTTCTTATCAAAATCTAAAATTTCTTTGATATACTTAAATTCTTGTCTAATTGCTTTCTTTAAATTGTCCGTAGCATTTAAATTAGACAATTCAATTTCAATTGGAGAATCATAAAGATCACTCACAATTGCTTCATTTACAACATCTTCGATAGCACCATCCGCTTCTGGATGTAGTGACATCTCTCTATATCTTTTGATTAAATCAAATTCTGTTCTATATTGTCCTTCAATATCTACATATGAACCATAAAATCCACTCGCAATATAGTTATCAACCCCATCCTCGTTATTCACGGGGACAGGGGAAACTATAGATTTGGATTTCTTTTCTGTATCATCAATAGAAAAACCAAAAAGTTTTGCCATATTATAAACTAACTTAGACTACTATTTTATTATTTAGGAGATATTTTCACCACCTGCCTGAGCAGATGATCCTCTAAATGCTTCCCAATAATGAACTTGCATTTCTACCGTGAACTCCTGAATAGTATCAGTAGTCTCATAACTTAAATCAATTGTAGAAACATTGGTTGGAAAAATGTCCCAGAACTTATAAGCTCTAAGAACAGAACCATCACGATCAAGTTGATTTACAATTGCATCCTTATGATAGTCTGCTGGATTTGTAAGTCCTGTTGCATCAGTCATTTTATTGATTGAATTCATCCACTTTTCAAAAGCAGAACGAATTGAAAAATCAACGTCATTAATAACTGTAATTGTCCAAGTTTCGAATGTTCTGTCACCTGCGACCTTTAGAATTCTACCTCTAAAAGGAATATCTACAGGGGCAATTGTGGAGGCGGGCAATGCCGCTGCCTTCACAAGAAACCTTGATTTTTGGAGAACATCACTATCAATAGCAACCGCAGAAGGGAATGCTAATACAACTTCAAATAAATTTGGTCTTGCACCACCACCAGTTAATTTACTCTTAAAATCACTGATTGTTCTTACTGGTGAGGTATTTTGTTGTTGGCGACTAGGCATTTTTTTCTTTTAACCTCTAAATTAAACGTTACCGATTACTTCTTCAAATGAAACACCAGTTCTGGTGGCAACAAACGTAAGACCGATGAAGTTGATTGATCTTGCGGGTTTGATAAAGATATCTGCTATAAACTCATTATTATCTATAATAGCAGCAGTGTTATTTGTTTCATCACAAACAACAACATAATCTTGAATACCTCGTTTTGCCTGAACATCACGGAGGAATGGTTCAACAATATTTACAAAGTTAGTTCTTGTAATCTCATCGTTGAACTCAAAAAGTTGATCTCTTGCCGCAGCAGATATTGCATCTTCAAGGTAGATAAACAAACGACGGACATTGATACGATCAAATGCCGATGCTTTTGCAAGTCCAGTCTTATCACCAAAAAGTGTAATTCCACCACCAGGAGAAACAATAACTGGATTGATTCTATCAGAATACAATCTATCTCTTTGTGTTTGAGAAGGATTATATGTGAGTTTGACCGCATTTAATACTGAACCTCTTGTAGTTCCAGCAGGTGAGAACCAAGGGAAGTTATCAATATCATTACGGGCACAAATACCTGCAATGTCTCCATTTAGTGGGATATAACGGAATGTATTTGAGAATCTATCAAACATGTACTTATAACCACTATCAAACACTGCATAAGAAGATGAAGTGATTGGTGAATAATAATCTAGTACATTATTAGTAATTGTTTCATCATTCTCGACTGTTACAGTTCCGACATCAGTATCAGTGATGAATGCTTTTCTATATGGTGAAATGAATGCAAGAGCATCTTTTCTTACATTTGCAACTCCAATCAGATGAGTTGCAAGTGCCTGTGCACTTTCTTTTTCATAATTTGCAGATCCCATCATGAGGAAATCTACTTTATAATTCTCTGTGTTTTCAAATAAACTATATCCGGAAACTAATTTGCTTAGATCAACCGAAAGTGCTTCACTACCACTAATTGTATCCTTGCCATCATAATTTTTACCACCATCAAAAACTTCATTCTTATTTCCAGAAGCAGCAAATATTACTCCATCTGCTGTCTGATCCCATACTCCAGAAGTAGAAGTTACGCCAGTAAATCCTGAAGAATATCCAGTTGTAGTAACTCCTGCTGGTTCATCTCCACCAAAGATAAATGCTGAATTGGTCTTTAAGTAAGATCTCCAATAAGATGGAGATCCAGCAGAGAATTCTGCATCTTTTGCTTTAGATAGATTTAAGTGTTTCTCAAGAATAGTTCCAGGATTGCCGGTGACTTTACCTTCACCGTCAATCACAACAACATGAACTTCATCAAATCTAGATGCTCTATCTGCAGCATATTGTGAAGTTTCTGGACGACCTGCTATAGTATTCCAAGCTTGAGTTGAGGTAACAGTTGCTCCACCAACAGTTGAAGTAGAAATCGCAACTGTTTGTTGTGAGAACCAATCTTGTCTTCCAGTATATGAAGTTGAACCGTAAGATACTAATTGACCTTCACTATGAATAGCAACATTGCCACTATTAGAAAATGAGAATGATCCTCTTTCTTGATAATCTCTAGATGTTTCTGTTGCTCCATCAACTTGAGAAAGAACTTTTACACCAATCTGACCAACACCAACTTCAGTAATTATACCTTTTAAATGTCCTGTAAGATCTGTAACTTCTCCTGGTTCAATATTCTTTTTACCAACTAAAGTTTGGGTGATACCTGCACCAACTACAAGTGGTGCGGCAGTGAATGCGGTTGCTCCAAAATCAAGAGGAACGGTAATTCCACCTTCAGTGTTTGTTGTGGCTGGTGAAATAGTAATAGTATCAGTATTAGTAGAAATACCAATAACAGTGGTTCCTGTCGAAACAAAATTACCACGAATTTCTTGTCCGAGAGAGATTGAAGTAGTTGTAATACCAATCGTGGTTGCAGCACCGGTAGCAATCGTTGCTGATCTATTAGTAATTGCAGCAGTAAATACTGATACTCCAGTTGTGCTGATACCAGTCAGAATCTGATCTGCCTTACCATCAATAATAGCAACTCTAAGTCCATTTGCCCAAGATCCTGGATTCTTGGAAACAAATGTTTTACCGGCAATTACATTTTCGTCGTATTGAAGTTGATCGTAGTGCTCAATACTCTTAATTTTAATTGAACTTCCTGTGCCAACATAAGCATTTTGTAATTGATCATCATCTGCTCTCACAATTCTCATTGGAGCACCATATGCCATATATGATGAAGCAACAAGCCAATGCTCATAATGCTTATCATTAGAATACGGTTTACCGAAATTATCTAATAAATCTTTTTCTGATGTAATAACAGTTGGAAGATCTACGGGTCCTTGTGCAAAAGGTGCAACAAGACCACCTATTTTTGCAGAAGATGCATCAATTCTTCCTATTGTAAGGTCAACCTCCCTTACCTTTATCCCCGGAGATGCTAAATTTACTGGCATCTTGTGTGTTCCTCTCATCCAATTTACCTAAAAATATTTAGGAAAAGGGGTATTTCTAATGGGGAAACGGTGCGTGAATACTTACCAATCAGGATATTCCCATCTCAAATTACTCTTTCTACCTTTACTTACTCTTTCAACCGTACATTCTTTACACTCATATGAATATGATGATGCTAAGGTTTTTCTATCTTTTCTTGTAAGGTAGTAGTCATCTATTAAACTTTTAACTTCTCCACAAACTCTACATTTGCGATCAAAAAATAATAAGTGTTCTAGTTCTATCTCGTCATCAATGGACATTACCTATAATCCCACATATACGATCTATCTCCATATTCATCTGCATACCATCTATCCCCTGAATCATCTACAAAAGTTGTTTCACTATTAATTCCATCCTCAATAAATCCAAATGGGGCCATGTCCTGATCAATTTGATTCTTCTGCTCCTCATATATTCTCTTCCTTACATCATTCTCTGTCATCTCCTTAAAATATTCTTGTGCTACTAACCAGGAGAATATTACAAGACACATTGCCAAGTCATCATTACATCCTTCTTCTGCCTCAAAAGAATTTCCTTTTTGTGAAAATGTAGTTAGTTCTGATATAATTTCGTAATCAGATGCAAGTAATTTATCATCTTCTACAAGAGTTTTAAGATTTGAACATCCCAATTTTTTAACTGCAGAAGTTGTACGAACTCCAAGTTGAGTTTTTTTGCCAGAAAACCCTGTTCCCACTATCTGTCCATTTCTACCTCTCATAGTTGCCATTAAAATATTTTCATATTCCAAATCATATTGAAGAATACTAGCAACTTGATCACCAATATCATTAACCTCTATCAATAACCAGGATTGATTATAACCTTTTGCTACATCAAATATAATATTAGGAAATAACATTGGTTTGATTTCATTATTCCTATATTTTGCAACTACTCTATAAGGAAACTCTGTAATATCAAAAACGATAAATGCTGAATAGTCATTACCAAGTCCACGAGCAACGTCAACTGTAATTAGATAATTATGATCCTCAATAGGATTTTCATAGACATCTAATCCGGCATTTCTTTGTATAGGATCTTCATAGACTAAAGTTTTGAGTTTTGATGGGTTGATAAGAGTATTAACAGAACCTAAGAATTCGCAGTTGTGTGATACTATATTGTTTGAATAGTAAAGATTGTCTTCGCCAACATCAAGTAAATCATAAAGATAAATTCCTTCTTCTACTATTTCATTATATAATACTTTCTTTTCTTGTAAAATATCATCAACTTTAATTGTTGATGCCTTAATTTTTTCTTTTCCGAAAGAATGATTATCGGAGCATTTTATTTCTGATCCGTCATCAAATATTATCCAATGGTAAAAAGGTTTATAAACTTTTTGTATTCCTGAAAAATCTTTAAATCCATCAGGTGTTTTTACTTTAATATTTTTATTAATCTTAAACATTTTTCCAACACTCATTTAAAATAATCTTCTTCAATCCTTGAGGAGTTAAGTTATATTCTTCGGCATATTCTCTACAAAATGCCTGAACATAAGACATTTTTTTGCCATTTTTCATAGTCATTCCAACATTCTGTAAATATGGTTTTTTATTATATAGTTTTCTTATTGTTCTTATCGTATTATCATTAATTTTTCTGCTAAAAACTCTACCTTTTCTAGAGTTACTCATTTTCACTAAAGTTTCTTCAGAAAAGCAATTTTTAATTCCTTTGTTCCAAGGAATATTACCTTTCTTAACTCCGCCAATTCCTTTCCTTTCATAATCTCCAAAACCTTCCCCACCAGTGGACTTGTTCCATCCATTTTTAAAAGTATTAAATTTTTCTATGTAAAAAATTTCTTTTTCTTTTGCTTTTTCTGGAACATCTATTTGCTCTTTTATTTCAAAAGTGTGTGGGGGTTTATTTCTTTTATGTTCTCTTTTTCTATCATCTAAATTTTGGGTTTGTCCTACATATTTGACTTCGTTGTTTGAATCTTTAAGGAAGTATATATGATACATTTTATTATTATTTATAATCCAAAAAACTCACAATCGTTCATATAAATTTTCCATAGAAGTTTTTTGTACGATTCCATTATCATCCAAAATTTCAATCTCTGTATCACCACCCAAACATTCAAACTCAACCCGAAATTGTTGTTCGGATGTGTTTGCAATTGTTTGTTCTTTCCAAACAACATCTCTACCGGGAACTTCTGACCAGTGAACCTCTGTAGGAATATATTCGTTTTTATTTCTTTCTGCATCATGCCACATACGGTAGAAATGATTCATACCGTGTGGTGTGGATACAATAATTACCTTTGTACTTTTACCAGAAGTAATAGTAGGATAAACAGATGCAAAGAAGGAGTCAGCGACGTGATTGGGGACGAATGCGAATTCGTCTAGAAATAAGATATTGAACGACATGCCTCGGACAGCACTCGCAGATGTAGATGATGCCAGTATCTTACTGCCATTTTCTAGTTCTATATTTCCTTTATTCCATACTAGAATACCTTGCTGCATCCATTTTGGCAAGTTTTCGTATGCGGTTGATAATCTTCCTAACAATTCTCTGGCAGTAGATGCTTTGTTTGCCAAAATACCAATGTTTACACTGTCATTAAAAAGTGCATAATGCAGTAGATATGATACCACAGTAGTAGACTTACCGGTCTGTCGTGGCATCTTACAGATATTAAATCTGTTATTGTGAAAATTGTGAATTAATTTCTCTTGAAAATGATATGGATGGAACTGTGTTAAACCTTCATCAAGAGAAACAATTTTAATATAGTTATTTGCAAAATAAATTGGATCTTGTTTACATTTGAGGAACTCAATAACTTGTTCTTCTGTAAACTCAATCGGAGTATTTGCTTTTTTTAATAATGGATTACCAAGATATACGTCACTCATAATAATTATTCAGATTGGTTTTGAATTAGTAAAATGCAGAAGGTTGCTGCACATTTCATATTGTTTGTTTCTGAGATTGCTCTAACTTCAATATCACTTTTTTCTTCTATCTTTAAAGGAAATTTATAACTTCTTTCAATACTATTCTGATTTGCATGAATAATATCCTGAGTTTTCCATGTTCCATTATCATTATGACCTCTTTTTACTAAGAAAACATTACCATCAGATTTTGCAGTTGATACATCCCATTGATAAACATATCCAGTATATCCTGCAGGAATTGAATATATTGACATTAATGTCTGTCCTAATCCAGTTCCCTGTCCCGTTCCAACTTTAATAATTTGTGCTAATGTTGTTGCACCAGAAGCAATTGAAATTGTCCCTTCATTTGTTCCACTAGAACCAGAACTTGCAACAAAAGCACGAAATACTCTAAAAAATTCTACACTGCCAGCAGAACCACCAACGGTTAAAGTTTCTGATACTTGATTATAGTTTGCGTCTAATCCATCAACAGTTACAGTTCTTGCACCAGTTCCTGCTGCCGCATCATCACCATCAGTGCTGGTTACTGTAAGAACTCCTGCAGATGTAAGGTAGGTATATAATCCACCACCATCCCAGATGGTTTCCATATTACTATCAATATCGAGATTTTCACCAAATTTTATGATATGAAAAGCACCACGAACTTTACCACGAGAAACATTCAATTCCCATGCTTCGTCCCATAAGTAATTTTTAAATCCCATCAATCACTCCACGATAATCTTTCAGGTTGATACCTTTGAGAATTTTTAATCCTTGAAGTATTTACCTCACCTGGATATACATTGTGTACCATTGCACCAGGATATTCTCCTTGAATTTGTTCAGCAAGTTCTTTCTTCGAAAGCATTTTACCTTCTACTTCTAAACGATACATCTTACCTTCCCACACAATATCTGCGGAATAAGTTTCCTGCTGTTGTTGTGGTTCTGAACCTCCTACATTGAGAGTTCCATTAAAATCACCATTAATAGTGATGCTTTCTGAGAGAAATTGTTTAAAGTTTTTCATATCAGCAATTCCACGCTCTAAGGGACTTATTGATTCTACTATCTGAATCTCTTGCAGTTTTAGCAGAAGTTAATTTCTTTTTCATTCCTTTCATTCTCGCACAGAATGATGCTCTTCTTTTGTTACCTTTCTTTTTGGATGGTGCTTTCAGGTCAGAACCAGGATTTTCTCTTTCATAAGACTTACGTCCCTTTTCATTAAGACCACCTTTCTTATTTTTACCCGATTTCTTGGTCCAGGCAGCACCTTCTCCAAGTTTACTTCTATTGTCTTTTTCTTTTTCTGCTAATTTTGGATTTGCTTTTGCCCAATCTTTGCTTATAGGACTTAATTTTTTTCGATTAAATTTTGGAGGATTATCAGATTTTTTTGCTAATTCTGGGTGATTTTTTCTCCACTTGTCCATTGGACTTAGTGTTTTTTGTGTAGTTTTTGAAACTCTTTCTACATTAGATGTAGATGAAGATGATGTTGTTTTTTTATCGGGTGCTTTTTGTCCACCCTGAGACATCAGAGCAGCAGCAACACCTGCACCAGCAAGAGCACTTTTCCATCCTTCATCAAGTTCATTTCTCCAATCAGATTGTTCAAATCTTACTTTTGGTTTTAATTTTTTCTTACCATCTGGAGAAGGAACAAATACTCCAGTTTCTGGAGATTTCATGTCTACACTATCAATATCACCATCCACATCGGCATCAATTCTTCTTACTGCTTTTGCCGTAAGTTTCTTTAAGTTACCACCACCGACTTTAGATTCTTCTTTTTCTTCCTTCATTTTTTCACGTTTTGCTTTTGCCTTAGCAAGTAATCTTTGTTTTGCTGCTTCTCTCTCATCTTTAGGAATAGGAGTTACGGCACCAACTTTTTGATCAACATCACCAACATCATATCCTTCCTTCTTTACACAATTATTTACAACTTTACCAAACATCTTTTTGGTTCCTTTCTTCTCATAACCTTTCCAACACTTTTGTCCCTCATCAATCTGCTCTTGTCCACCTTTAATGGGTTCTGGTTTGATAATATCAACGAACTCATATTCCATTGCCTGAAAATCATTTCTCCAATCAGAATACTCTACAGACTCTGACTTATTTCCCCAGTTAGCAGCACCAACCTTATGACACTTTACAAGTGCTCCGGATGCATATGCAGAAGGCCATACAGAATAACGAGACTTGACTTTCTTATAACAGGCATCTTTCTCACCTGCCTTTTCTACTACAGTTTCTTCTGTCTTCACGTTGATTGCCTTCCCTTTTCTATCTGGATTTGGATCTTGACGTTGCTTTCTACTAAATGCCTTTTTCTCTTCCTTATCGTCTAAATTTGCGGCCATTTTGCTGGATCCACATTTTGGTTTTGTGGTTTGTCCTGGTTGTTTGGCACAGGGTTTTCCGGCATACTTGCCACCTAATTGGACCCAACCAGGTTTTCCATCACTTGATTTGCTTTTACCAAACCAGTCGCGCAAAGAACTGTCACCAGATTTCGATTCACTTACTCCTCCACCATCTCCACCATTTCCATTTCCACCATTCCCATTACCGTCTCCACCATTACCATTTGTGGGTACATCAATACCGGTTTCTTCTGGCTCTTTCCCACCACCAGAAAATCTGGCAGTTACCCTTAAACCCTTCGGAATGGGTTTACAAACCTCATCGGTATAACAATAATAATATCCTTGCTTACAC
>Ga0257114_1003149_pt1 | contig 10590 bp, 20 predicted proteins | sample SI112_10mmetaG_FD_190149 | JGI IMG/M metagenome (GOLD analysis project Ga0257114, IMG submission 190149) | Marine microbial communities from Saanich Inlet, British Columbia, Canada - SI112_10m | ecosystem: Environmental > Aquatic > Marine > Inlet | place: Canada: British Columbia | collected... | reverse complement strand
TCATACAAATGAGAGAAAGCATATAAGTGAACGATTGTCAAAACTTTTTCCTGATTTTGAATTTAAAGTTGCTGGCGAAACTGGTATTGATATTACAGTCAAAGGAAACGATAAATCTCAAGTATTGACAGACTTTAAAGAATCTGATATAATACACTTTTTTGGAGATAAATGTGATAAAGGCGGAAATGATCATGAAATTGCGTTGGCAGTACACGATAGACTTGGAAAAAACTCGGTATTTCAAGTGCAGAATTGGAGAGAAACGTGGGAACACTTAAAGTTGGAATAACAGCATCTACCTTTGATTTATTACATGCTGGTCATATAAGTATGTTAAGAGAAGCTAAAACAAAATGTGATCATTTAATATGTGCATTGCAAGTTGATCCTAGTTTAGATAGACCAGAAAAGAATAAACCAGTACAAACTTTAGTTGAACGCTATACGCAATTAGCTGGTGTAAAATTTGTCGATGAAATTGTACCATATCAAACTGAGCAAGACTTAGAAGATATTTTAAATATGTATCCTATAGATATAAGAATCATCGGTGAAGAATATAAAAACGGTAAATTTACTGGTCGCGCTATTTGTTCAAAGCGTGGCATAGAGATATTTTATAATAAAAGAGACCACAGATTTTCATCTAGTGATTTAAGAAAAAGGGTATGCGATGGGCAAAAGAAGTGATTTTGAAAGAGTAGAAAGAGATTTTTATCCTACACCAAAAGCGGCAGTTTTGCCGCTTTTGCCACATTTGCCCGATAGTTATTTTACTTTTATAGAACCTTGTGCTGGTGATGGCAGACTTACAAAACATTTACATTTTAGTATGAATTGCAAATCATTATCAAACACAGATATAGAACCTAGAGTTGATTGGATAAAACAAAAAGATGCATTTGATATATTGATCGATGATAATGTAGATTATGTAATAACTAACCCACCTTGGAATAGAAAATTTCTACATCCATTTATAGAGTATTTTGCGCCAAAGCGTCCAACTTGGTTGCTATTCGATGCTGATTGGATGCATACAAAGCAGAGCGAACCTTATATGAAAATGTGTTCTAAGATTGTAAGTATAGGTAGGGTCAAGTGGATAGAAGGAAGTAAGGGTGTTGGTAAAGATAATTGTTGCTGGTATCTATTTCAAGAAAAAGCGCAGAGAACACAATTTTATGGTAGACAATCATTATAGAATATGCTATAATGGTACAATAAACACAGGAGAATTATATGTCGGTAATGGACAAACTCAAAAAGAACTCAAAACTAAAGAATACTGAAGTTCTTTCGGAGTCTAAATTTTTTAATAATAAAGAAAAAGTTTCAACATCTGTACCTATGATAAATGTTGCACTTTCTGGATCAGTAGATGGTGGTCTTACTCCCGGACTTACTGTACTCGCTGGACCATCTAAGCATTTTAAAACTTCATTTACGCTGCTAATCGCTGCGGCTTATCTAAACAAGTATCCTGATGCTATTATGCTATTCTATGACTCAGAATTTGGCTCACCCGCATCTTATTTTGAACAATTTGATATTGATACGGCTCGCGTTCTGCATACACCAATCACTAATGTCGAAGAATTAAAATTTGATCTTATCGGTCAGCTAGAAGGTTTAGATCGTAAAGATCGTGTTATTGTTGTTATTGACTCTATTGGTAATCTTGCATCTAAGAAAGAAATGGAAGACGCAATCAACGAAAAATCTGTGGCTGACATGTCACGGGCAAAAGCACTCAAGGGTCTATTCAGAATGTGTACGCCATATCTTGCTATGAAAGATATTCCTATGCTTGCCGTAAATCACACATATAAAGAAATTGGTCTGTTTCCCAAAGATATTGTATCTGGTGGCACAGGCATTTACTATAGTGCAAATAACATTTGGATTTTAGGAAGGCGACAGAACAAAAAAGGCACCGATATTATGGGTTACGATTTTGTTATCAATGTTGAAAAATCTAGATTTGTTAAAGAGAAATCAAAGATTCCGATTACAGTTTCTTGGGAAGGTGGTGTAGCACCTTGGTCTGGATTGTTAGAAGTTGCAATGGCTGGAGGTTATGTTGTTAAACCAAGTAATGGTTGGTATAGTGCTGTAAATATGACAACAGGTGAAGTATCAGATAAGAAAGTTCGTGAAGCAGGAACATTAGAAGAATCTTTTTGGAAACCCATATTTGATACCACAGATTTTGCGGAATTCATTAAAAAGCAATATACCATAGGGTATCAAACCGAAGTTGATATGGAAGAAATGCTGGAGCAGGAAGAATGAAAGAAAATATAGACTACGAATTAATTTCATCAAAAGAAGATGATAACTCTTGGAATATACGTTTCTTAACGGGATTGTATACTGAAACTGTAGTGCAGATTGGTACAATAACATTAAATGACGAACCTCCTGAAGATAATGGTGATCACCATATGTCTTTTGATTTTAGTGTAATATATTCTCCTGATACAGAATTAACATCAGAAGATGTTAATTTGCAGGATGTAGTTGGAGATACAATCCTAAGTATAATTGAAAGAAGCATAGCAAGAGAACAAGGAAGTGTGTTGACTTCTGGCAAATAATGTTGTATAATTACAAAATATTAGATAAGAGGTTTTGAATGACTAATCCGCAGTATCCAGTTTATATCATATCTAAAGGTCGATCTGATTCAATGGTGACATCCAGATCACTCTCGCGTATGAAAATTCCACATTATATTGCAATTGAGCCACAAGATGAAGCTGATTATGAAAAAGCTTTAGACAATTTTGCAATTAGAGACTATGTGACACTTCTAATAGCACCGTTCTCAAATCACGGTGACGGACCAGGTCGCGCTAGAAACTGGTGCTGGGATCATTCAATGACTTTGGGCTTTGAACGTCATTGGGTTCTTGATGATAATATATCTGATTTTTACAGATTACATGAAAACAAACGTATTAGAGTTGAGACTGGTGCAATATTTAAAGCAGCGGAAGAATTTACAGATAGGTACACTAACGTCCCTATCTCTGGCTTTCAGTATCGTTTCTTTATTGCGCCAAATCAAAAGTATCCACCTTTTGTTAAAAACACAAGAATTTATTCATGCTTATTAATTGCAAACGATTGTAAGCATAGATGGCGTGGTAGATACAATGAAGATACTGATATTTGCTTGCGTGTGTTGAAAGATGGTGACTGTACCATTCAATTCAATGCTTTCATGCAGGGTAAACTTGCAACGCAAACATTAGGTGGTGGTAATACGGCTGAGTTTTATCATGCTGAAAATACAGATAAAAAGAGTATTGTTACTGGTAAAGATTTGAAAGACACTGGTTATAATAGTCTTGGTACTGCAAACAAATCTCAGATGTTAGTTGATATGCATCCAGACGTAGCACGAATGGCTTGGAGATATGGTAGATGGCATCATTATGTTGATTACTCACCTTTCAAGAAAAATATGTTAAAATTTAGAAATGATTACGTTCCCGTTAAAGGTAACAACGAATATGGACTAAAACTTGTAAGTGATGAAAAGTATAAACTTAGAAATTATGGAGCAAAAAAGAATGTGTAGTTTTATCGAAGATACTGTAACACAAACTAGAAATAAGAAACATTTTCGTCCAGATTGCGATTTTTGTGGTAAACCAAATTCAGCCCACCAAATCAATGGTAATGAAGAAAATGATATTAGATTTGGCACACCTAAATATCGTGTGTACATTGATCATCTAACAAAGCAAAAATACTATGCTTGCGGTTGTTGTCATGAAAGATTACGTCCAGGCAATAAGCCTAAAGACACAATAATTCACTGGAAAGAGGTTCTAAATCAATATGGATAAAAAAGTAGAAGAAAGCACCGAATACGATAACTTTATGGATCACATGGGCGAAACGATCCATGAGGCACCATCTTTGGCAGACTTTGTTGACATTGATGATAATAAAGATGATTGGGAAAAACATTGGGTAGGTATGCCCACATATAAGCAGGAAGAAAATAAAACTTACAAAACAGTTTATATGCATTTTCGCAATGCTGAAGATTATAAAGAATTTTGTGAACTAATTGGTCAAGCACTGACTATGAAAACTAAAAGTGCTTGGTATCCAGCTTTAGACCGTGAAGCTAATAGTCTACTACGCTGGATTGAAGAGGAATGATAGAATGATTGAACGAATTTATATTCCAACAGTTAGACGTACTGACAATCAAATTACATTCAACAATCTACCCGAAGAACTAAAGAAAAGAGTCATTATGGTTGTAGAGCCAGGCGAACGGCAACTCTACAATTATGAATGCGAGTATCTACTAGTACCAGAAAAATTAGTAGGGACTTGGACTCAATTAGCAGAGACTAGATTGATGATTCATAAACACGCTGGTGCAATAAAATATGCTGTTCTGGATGATGATGTTATTATCAAAAGAAGAAACGCTAAGTATTGGACAGGTAAATCTAATATGGAAAAGTCTAAGCGTTTTGCCACTAGTGAAGAAATTTCAGATATGTTTGAAATCGTAAGTAAGTGGCTGGACGAAGAATCTATAGGAGTTGTAGGTATTTCGGATGCGGGAACACCTCCTGCGGATACAGTATATACAGACACAATGCCTGTATATACTTATTTGTTTTATGACGGAAAAATGTTATCGAAAGTAATTGATGAAATGGATATTACCACACTACGAATAGCCGAAGACCTTCTATTTCTTTTTGAGGCACTATCACGTGGCATCAATACCAGAAAATCAAATGAATTTATGTACGATAATAGGAGTATGGTAGATAAGAACTTAGCTGAATCTAGGGAAGTCTGGACAGGAATGTTTGAAAATAAAGAAGATAGACCAGATAATTATTATCAGAGTGATGAACACTATAAGTCACTAAAGTATATTCAGAAAAAGTATCCCCACATAATAAAGATTTTTAAAGATGAAAATGGGAAAAAGAAAAATCGTATTGCTTGGAAGAAGATATATAAACCAATTAACTATGGTCCATCACTGGAAGAATTTTTCGATGTTTGATTTTAGTTAGAAAATTTTTATATTGACGTTTTATCGGAAATATAGTATAATTTTTATTATACAATAAAGGAAATATAGTGAGCAATATTGAACAAGTAATCTTAAAGAATATCCTGAATGACGAAGAATATATGAGAAAAGTATTACCTTTCGTTCAACCAGAATATTTTGAGGGCGTGTATAAAACGCTATTCAATCAAGCTGGCAAATTTGTCGGCAAATATAATAAACTGCCAACTGCAGAAACATTTAAAATAGAATTAGATGAATCTGGTGTGCTAAATGAAGAAATGTATAATCAAGCGCATGATATTATACCTCAGCTATTTGATGATGAAAAATCAGATCAAGAGTGGCTATTAGATCAGACTGAAAAGTGGTGCCAAGATCGTGCATTATTTAATGCTGTTATGGAATCAATTAGTATTATTGATGGTAAGCATCAAACACTTACTAAAAATGCACTACCTGAGATTTTGACAAAAGCCTTAGGCGTTTCTTTTGATACGAATATCGGTCACGATTATCTCTTAAACTTTAATGAAAGATATGAATTCTATCACCAAGAAGAAGAACGATTACCCTTTGATCTTGAATATTTTAATCTTATTACAAAAGGTGGTCTACCAAGAAAAACTTTGAATATTATTCTTGCTGGCACTGGTGTTGGCAAATCATTGTTTATGTGTCACCAAGCTGCCGCAGCACTGACAGACTGTAAAAATGTTTTGTATATTACTATGGAAATGGCAGAAGAAAGAATTGCAGAACGTATTGATGCTAATCTATTGAATATTCCTATAGATCAAATAACAACTCTAACCAAAGAAAACTTTGTTGAAAGGGTTGCGAATATATCCAAGAGAACAAACGGTAAATTGATTGTTAAAGAATATCCCACGGGTCAAGCAAATACCGCACATTTTAGAAGTTTGTTAAGTGAGCTAAAGTTAAAGAAATCTTTCACACCAGATATTATTTTTATTGATTATCTAAATATCTGTGCCAGTTCAAGAATGAAAGGTATGGGAGGGTCTATTAATTCTTACACATATATCAAAGCAATTGCAGAAGAAATGCGCGGTCTTGCAGTCGAGTTTAACCTCCCGATTGTTTCAGCAACACAAACGACTCGCTCTGGTTATGGCAACTCAGATGTTGGGCTTGAAGATACGTCCGAGTCTTTTGGATTACCCGCTACTGCCGACCTCATGTTTGCAATCATTTCAAATGAAGAACTTGAAAGCATGGGTCAACTCGCGGTTAAACAATTAAAGAATAGATATAATGATCCTACATATAAGAAAAGATTTGTTATTGGTGTAGATCGTGCTAAAATGAGACTCTTTGATGTTGATGAATCAGAACAAACGTTGGTAAATGATGTTCCTGTTTTTGATAATACACCTCAAGGTGCAGATTTAGATAAATTTAAGGATTTTAAATTATGAATAGAGCAACATGGCTTGTAAGTCAAATACAACAATATGGATATAAAAGAGGTGCAGAGTTAGGCGTTTTGAGAGGTCCTACATTTAAATTTGTAGTGAATAATACGTCTAATTTAGAGCATATAGGAGTTGATGTTTTTTGTCCTGATAATATATGGAAAGAAAAATCAATTTCTACTACTAAAGAATTACTTGAAGTGCCTGCTTTGAATTGGTACCAAGAATTGTTAGATTTTTGTGAAGAAAATAAACCTGCTAGAATTATAAGAGATTTTACTCAAAATGCCTGTCATGATATTAAAGATGGTTCTTTAGATTATGTTTTTATTGATGCTTCACATGATCATGATAGCGTAAAAAGAGATATAACACTATGGACTCCTAAAGTTAGAAAAGGTGGTATGGTATCGGGTCATGATATAAATGAAATACCTGTTGCCATGGCTGTTGCTGCAACAACACCTAAACATGATGTTGGTCCTGATAATGTATGGTGGTATATAAAATAATGGTAAAACAAGTACAAGCAGAATGTTTAGTTGTAACGAGTGAGGAATGTGCAGAACTTACAAAAGAATGTATGAAAATTTTAAGATTTGGCTTAGATGATGAAAAACAAAAAAATCTAATAAGTGAATTGGGTGACGTACAATGTATGATTAAATTAACGTGTAATCACTTTAATTTAGATGTTGATAAAATATCGGAAGCCTCAGACAATAAATATAATAAACTGAGAAAATGGAGTAACCTAATCAATGGATGAAAATACTGAATTAGGAAATAGGATAGAAGAATTGTGGAATTATTTTCATAACGTCACTTCAGACCTAGAAGAAAAAGAATACACACATTTAGAAATGGCTGGTTTAATGATGGCATATTCATTAAAGCTATATCGAATGAAATTGGATGATCGATCATATCAAGGTATGTTGAACTATATTTTCCAACAACATAGTGCTATGATGAATCAAGAAAAGCTGCCTACTTTACATTAAGGATTTATATTATGAAAGTTCTATTAAGAGCATATACACAACCACACGAATCTCCTGGTCTGGAAGATATCCAAGAACTTATAGCATATTGTGCTAGAGTTTCAAATCCTTCAAATCAAATCAATAACGAGACAAGCGAAAAATTATTAAAATATTTGATTAAACATAAACATTGGTCGCCTCTTGAAATGGCATCAGCTACTATGGAAATTGAAACCACAAGAGATATTGCCCGACAACTTCTGCGCCATAGGTCGTTCTCATTTCAAGAGTTTTCTCAGAGATATGCCAATGTTGATGAATTTGGCGATAATATGTTTGAACTTTGTGAAGCAAGACTTCAAGATACTAAAAATAGACAGAATAGTATAGAAACAAATGATGCCGATTTGCAATCTGCATGGAATATAATGCAACAAGAAACAATTGATAAAGCCGAAGAAGCGTATCTTTGGGCTATAGGAAATGGTATAGCCAAAGAGCAAGCAAGAAAAGTTTTACCAGAAGGACTTACAATGTCGCGTCTGTACGTCAACGGAACTCTAAGATCGTGGATCCATTACATAGAACTAAGAAGTGGTAATGGAACTCAAAAAGAACACATGAATTTGGCAATTGCATGTGGTGAAGCTATCAGCAAAATATTTCCTTTAGCCAAGGATATAATGCAGGGAGAATAAAAATGGGAAAAAAACTTTCAACTTATTGGTCCGATAATAGTAAAGATTATTGTGAAATTCATTTTGATTATAAAGAAGAATATGCATATATAAAATATTTTACTGGAGATGGAATAAAATACTTTGAAGAAACCTTTCCCAATAATTCCCTTAGATATGTAGAAGATGCTGCAGAAAATTGGGCATTAGGATATAAAGATTTATCACCTGAACATCATACACAATATACATTAAAATTTGGTTGACAAATGATTTTTTATATGTCATAATACACATATAAACGAATCAGAACAGGACAACAAATGAAGCGTATTACAACTATCGGAATATTGGCCGCAAATTGCGCTATTGCTGGTGGTATTGGCTATGCTGTTTTTGAAGCAAAAAAGCAAGTATCTGATACTACTGAGGCAGTAGAACAACTAGCGGAAGAACGTGCTGCAGAAATCGCAGCCGAGCAAGCAATAGAGGTTGCAAGACAAAACGAAGAATTAAAGCAAGTTCAATGTTTAGCAACAAACATTTATTATGAAACAATGGCATCTTCACTAGTGGATGCCATGTCTGTTACAGATGTTGTACTCAATAGAGTAGAACACGAAAAATATCCAGATAATCCATGTGATGTTGTACACCAATCTTATTTGAATGATAAGGGTACACCATTGCTTAATAAATGCCAATTTAGTTGGTATTGTGACGGTAAAGCAGATGAACCTCAAAATCAAAATTCTTGGGATGCATCTGTTAATTATGCTGTTACAATGTATACAACTGGCAAATGGAGAGGCATGACTGAAGGTGCCACACACTATCATGCGACATATGTAAATCCAAAATGGGCAAAAGACTTTACAAAGATTGCTCAAATAGGAGCGCATATTTTTTATAGACATGAAAATTAATGAGTAAAGAAATAAAAGATGCAGCACAGCAACAGGCTGAACAAGCATTTGATGGTTTTATGTATTGGATGAAAAAGGGTACTATTATCTCTTGTATATTTTTAGCGATAGTAGTAGTCGGCTGTAATTCTGGAGTTGAAGATGATCAATATCCAGCATATAATGGTGAACAATATGATCCTCAAGGAATGAGCAAATAATGGTAAAACCCAACTTAGATAACTGGAAATTAAATTTAGAAGATATCCATTGGATCGAAAATGCGCTTGGTTACAGACTACAAAGATTGTCAATGAAAAGACTTACTGTAAAAAAGCAGAGTAGTAAAGATAATATAGATAATGAGATAAGACACATAACAGAACTACAAGGAAAAATGTTTAACCAAAAAGAATGGCGCAGAGCAAAAATAGGTGACACGCCTTACATAAGTGGATAGAAAATGGAAATCATATGGGTATTAATACTAAGTGTATGTACTACAGACAGATGTATCACACAAAATGTTTTAGAAACTAATGCACAAGATAAGTGCATGAATGAAAAAATATTACATGAAGAATTGCCTCAAGATGGTGATTGGAAAACTATCGAATATAAATGTCAACCATTAAATATTGTAGAAACATAAAAATGGATCTTTTTCAGAAACAAAAATTTACTTCACACGCTGGCATTCCTATGGAATGGAAAATTGAAATGGATGCTATATCTGATAAAGAATGGGATTGTTTAGCATCAATGATTATGGACTATCAAAAGGAACCATTTTCAAAGGTTGTTGGTATTCCTAGAGGCGGTGTTAAATTACAAAATGCTCTTCAAAAATATTCTGAGTGGGAACAAAACCATCCATGGTTAGTAGTTGATGACGTATATACAACAGGAACATCTTTCAGAGAATTCTGTACTACAAGAGAAACAATGTTTGCATATAAATGGGTAGTGTTTGCAAGAAAACCTACAGACTCAGATAGTGGCGTAAGAGCCTTATTTACAATGCCAGAAAAATTTGAGCATCCGGGTTATTAATGAGATATAAAGCAATGATATGTATCCGTAGAGGAATACTTGATAACGCTGGCCAAACAGTAACTTATGCGTTACAATCATTAGGCTGGCCCGAAGTGAAAGATGTAAGGATAGATAAGGTGATTGAATTTGATTTAGAAGAAAGCGATTGGCAAAAAGCAGAAGCAATCGCAAAATCTCAAACTAATGAAGTCATGGAATATTATAAGTTGGAAGAAATAAATGAGAAAACCTAAGTTATTAGTTATAGGTCACGGCAGACATGGAAAAGATACTGTATCCGAAATACTATGTAATGATTTTAAACTAAGTTTTATTTCCAGCAGTATGTTTGCTTGCAAAAAATTCATCTATGATGAATTAAAAGACAAGTATGAATACAAATCATTTGAAGAATGTTATGCAGACAGGCATAACCACAGAACAGAGTGGTACGATGCAATTGCTGGCTACTGTGTCGCG
>Ga0257114_1003145_pt1 | contig 10597 bp, 9 predicted proteins | sample SI112_10mmetaG_FD_190149 | JGI IMG/M metagenome (GOLD analysis project Ga0257114, IMG submission 190149) | Marine microbial communities from Saanich Inlet, British Columbia, Canada - SI112_10m | ecosystem: Environmental > Aquatic > Marine > Inlet | place: Canada: British Columbia | collected... | reverse complement strand
CGTTGGTTTGGAAGCAGCTGAAGAAATAAAAACAATTATCAGTCAGGAAAAAATAGATCCCAAAAAAAATACAATTGAAGAAGTAAATTTGATATTAAAAGATTATATAATTAGTCTAATGAAACCTTTAGAAAATGAAAGTTTTTTTGATAAAAAAGATAAATTAAATGCAGTTCTTGTGTCGGGTGTTAATGGAGTTGGCAAAACTACTACCATAGGAAAAATAGGAAAAATTTTAAAATCTAACGGAAACAAAGTTATGTTTTCTGCTTGTGATACCTTCAGGGCTGCGGCAATAGAACAGTTAGAGAATTGGGCAAAAAAAATTGATGTTCAAATTACTAAATCTACTCAAGGATCTGATCCAGCTTCTGTTGCCTATAAAGCTGTAGAGGATGCAATGAAAAGTAATTTTAACCACGTTTTAATTGATACAGCTGGGAGACTTCAAAATAAAAAAAACTTAATGGAAGAATATAAAAAAATCGCAAATGTGACAAAAAAAATAGACCGTGATGCACCTCATGATGTAATCCTGGTACTTGACGCAACATCAGGTCAAAATGTTATTAATCAAGTCGAAGAGTTTAATAAAGTTATTCCTATCACAGCTTTAATAATGACAAAATTAGATGGTACTGCAAAAGGTGGTATTTTACTTGCGTTAGCTAAAAAATATAAACTCCCAATAATTGCTCTTGGCCTTGGAGAAAAAGAGGACGACTTACAAATTTTTAATTCAAAAAAATTTGCTGAAGCTTTTGTACAGATTGATTAATTTGATTGTAATTTAATTTAGACTTTTTATGAATGAGCTTAATGCAAATACAAGCTTTTCATCATATTCCATCATATGATTATCATGTTTTGTAAAATAAGAATATTTAGGTTTGTTTGCTATTTCATAAATTTTTTTACCCATTTTAAAAGGAACAATTTGATCAGCTTCCCCATGCATTACTAAAACGGGAATATTAATGTTTTTAATTTTTTTTTCATTTTCAAATCTATCCTTTAATAAAAGGCCTACTGGAATGTAAGGGTAAACTTTTTTTGCTGCATCAACCATTGAAGTAAAAGGTGTTTCTAAAACTAAACCTGCAAATTTTCTATTTTGTGCAATGTGTGTAGCAATACCAGTTCCAAGAGACTCTCCATAAAGCACAATGTCTTTATCTGATAAGCCAATATTTTTTAACCAATCTATTGTGCTTTTGCCGTCCTCATAAAGCCCCGTTTCTGTCGGCTTACCAGAATTTCCACTAAAACCTCGCCAAGATATAATCAAAAAATTTACATCAATATCTTTAAAATGATTTAATTTATGAATTCTATTTTCAAGCTTTCCAGCATTTCCATGAAAGTAAACTACAGTTTTAAATCTATTAAGATCTTTTTTATGAAACCATCCTAGTAAGTTAATATCATCAGATGTTTTAATTTGAACTTCTTCAATATCTACTTTTAGTTTATCATTAAAATAATTATTTACATTTGGGTGATATAATAAACTTCTCTGAAAAAAGAATAAAAAAACTAGAACAATTAAATAGATAAATGATGAGGCTATTATTATACTCAATAATAAATTTTTAGTTTTTTTTTTCATTTTGTTTTTTTGCTAAATATACGCCAAAAAATACCAATATTGTTCCAACGTAATGATAAAATTCCAATTTTTCATCAAACAAAAAAAGTCCATAAATTGCGGCATAAACAGTAAAAATATAAAGTGTAAAGCCAGTTAAGGATGCTCCAAGTTTTTTTTGAGCTATAGTATAAAGAGTAAAAGCGATAATACCTGGGGATATAGCTGCAAAAGTTACCCAAGAAAAAAACTCGGTACTAAATGTGGTTCTTTGAAACAAAAATTCCTCTAAGATATAAAATGGGAATAAACTTGCTGATCCAAAAAAAGCAACCAAAGCAAATCTTTGAAAAATTGGAAGTTTAGATTTCCAATAAAATAGATAAATAGAATACAAAGCCCAGCCTACTGCTGCTGCTAACATCCATAAGTCACCAATTGTTAATTTAAGATTAATTAACAAGTTTAAGTCACCTTTTATTATAATTACAAACACTCCCATTAAGCATGAAATTAAACCAATTATTTTGATAAAGTTAATTTTTTCCCTAAAAAAAATACTTGAAATTAAAATTATGAATATTGGTGACGATGTATAAATGATACCCATATTAGTAACAGTAGTAGTTTCTCCTGCTAAAAATGGAAATGCTCCACACACCCCGCAGCCCATCGCACCTAAAAAAAATAATTTTTTATATTCATTTTTAATAATTTTAAAATTTTTTCTTAATGATAAATATGTAAATGGCAATAGAATTATAAAAACTAACGTCCACCTCCAAAATGCCAAAGAAATAGGAGGTACAAACTCAACTCCACCTCTAGCAACTACTAAGTTAGAGGCCATGAAAATTGGCTGAATAAACAACAGAGAGAAAGCAAATAAATTATTTTTTTTAGTGATCAATTTATTTTTAGAAATGTTTATTTTTTATCAAAGAAGGCTTCGTAAACCATCATAAAAATTGCTATAGCCATTAAAATGAATACTGGAAGCACATCCCAAAAACCAATCATAGAAGATCTTGTTAGTGTTGTTGCAAGACCTATCAAAAATGCTGCAGCTAGAATAGATCCTAATAATGTCGTTATTTTATTTAGCATATTTTTTACAACTTTTTTCTAACCAATTAGCTACACCCAAAAATCTTAGGTCATCATATTTGTCACCTACTAACTGAATGCCCAATGGTAAATTATTTGAACCAGTAAGTAAAGGTAATGAAATAGTAGGTACGCCCATATAAGTCCAAACAGTGCAGAATTCTGGACTACCTGTGCTTTTTAAGCCTTTGTCAGCGACACCTGTAGTTGCTGGACTTAAAACTCCATGATAATCTTCGAATACTTCTTTATAAGAATCGTAGCTTCGCTTCATAAAATCAACAGCTTCTGCATATTCTTTTGCAGAATATTTTAACCCTCTTTCAATTGCACTTATCATTTCTTTTGATAGTTTTTTTTTTGACTTTTTATAATAAACTTGAAAATTATTAGCCATATCTGTTTCATGAATTATTTTATGATATTTTGGGATATCATCAAAATAAGAAGGGGTATCAAATACCTCAATATTTTTTTCAAAAGTTTTTATAAAAAATTCAAAGGATTTTTGAGACTCTTTATCTATTTTTTTCCAACTTTTTGTTTTATAAAATATAAACTTTGGTTCAAAAAGTGGGCCTTTCTTACAAACATTTAACATTTCATCTGCTGAATAATGAATTGTAGATGAATCATGCATGTCTTTTTTTATTAACGTTTTTGTTAATAAAGCAATATCTTCCACTGATTTTCCAAATACTCCAATATGGTCTAGTTTTTCAGATTGCCTTAAAACACCACTACGAGAAATTAATCCAAATGATGGCTTAAATCCTACAACCCCACAATAAGAAGCGGGTCTCAAAATTGAACCATTAGTTTGAGAGCCCAATGATAATGGAGCCATATGCGCTGCAACGGCTGCTGCGGATCCACTTGATGATCCCCCTGGCGTTCTTGAATGATCATGAGGATTTGTCGTTTTTCCTGGATGAAAATATGCTAGCTCTGTGGTTTCTGTTTTTCCCATAATAATAGCTCCTGCAATTTTAAGTAAATTTACTACTTCGGCTTCTTGAGATCCCGTCATTTTTTTTCTAATTACTGTTCCACATTCAGTAGGCATATCTAAAGTTCCAATTATGTCTTTAACTGCAACTGGCAGTCCATGTAAAGCACCCAGTGGCTTACCAGACTTTCTGTACTCATCTGCTTCAGCAGCTTTTTCTAAGAGTTCTTTTTTATCAAAATGAGCCCATGCCTTAACGTCTTTTTCAAAATTTTTAATTCTATCGATATATTGTGTGCAGACCTCAACAGATGAAACTTCACCCGCTTTTAATTTTTCAACTAATTTATTAGCTGAGAGAGAAAATATATCTATCATTTTATATTATTTAATTCGCAAATAATGTTTCTGGTAACCATAAAGCAATGCCAGGGAACATATACATTAAAAACATCGCAAATATTACAATTCCTAAGAAAGGCATAATTCCAGCAAATATTTCCATCAACTCAACATTTTTAGTTTGAACACCTTTAAGATAATAAGCTGACATGGCCATTGGTGGTGTTAAAAAAGATGTCTGTAAATTTAAAGCAATCAGCATTGCAAAAAAATAAGGGTTAACACCAAACACTTCTAGTAATGGTAAAAATATTGGTACAAATATAATCAAAATTTCTGTCCATTCCAATGGCCAACCTAAAAGAAAAATTATTACTTGTGTAATTATTAAAAATTGCCAAGTAGTTATTTCTATTGATTTAAAAAAATGCTCAAAAACTTCATGGCCTCCTAAATAAGAAAATACCGATGAAAAAGTCCATGATCCTATAAACAACCACATGATCATTGCTGTAGTCTTTGCTGTTAAAAACACAGATTCTTTAAAGCTTTGCCATTTAAGAGTTTTATAAAACCAAGAAAGAAGTATTGCACCAAATGCTCCTGCTGCTGCAGCTTCTGCTGGAGTTGCTATTCCTGCTAAAATTGTTCCAAGTACGAGCATTATTAAACCGAAAAGTGGTACAAAAGAAACTAACACTTCTTTTAGAATTTCTGCTCTTGGCGGAATGTCTTCTGCTGCTGGTTTTGGGGCTATAGAGGGATTTATCCAAGCTCTAGTTACAGCATATGCTATGTACAAACCTGCTAACAATAATCCTGGAAAAATTGCTGCTGCAAATAGTCTTAATGGTGATAATTGTGCAATTACAGAATAAACAATTAACATTATACTTGGAGGGATTAAAATTCCCAAACATCCACCAGCACAAATAACTCCAGACGCAAATTTTTTATCATATCCTGCTTTCACCATTGCCGGCCAAGCAAGCAAGCCCATTAATGTTACAACAGCTCCAATAATTCCTGTTGCTGTAGAAAATAAAGTACAAGTTATTAATGCTGCTACTGCCATTGAAGCAGGCAGTCTGTGTGCTGCTAATCTAATTGCAAAAAATAATTTCGCTACTATTCCTGCCCGCTCAACTAAATAACCCATAAATAAAAACAAGGGAACTGCGGTCAATACGTTATTATCCATAACTGAATAGGTGTTTTGTACAAATAATTGAAATATTCTATTGTCAAATATATGATCCATTAATGCTGGATCATAAAAAGCATAATATCCAAAACCTATTCCCATTGCCATTAAAGTGAATGCAATTGGAAATCCTAATAATACGGCAAATAAAAATATTCCCATCATTAAGATAGCGACTTCTGGATTTGTTAAACTAAATAACATCTTTTTGATCCTCGTCTTGCGCTGTTCTCATTAAAATTTTTTCTGTTTCCTCTGCAACAACCATTCTTGCAGGCCAATGTCCTGTTTGAATACAAATTATTGATCTAAAAACTTCACTAATCCCCTGTATAATCAACAAAATACCCGCCGCAGGTATCATGGATTTTACCATATAAATTTGTATTTGAGCTGGGCTACTCCAGCTAGTTTCTTTTATTTTCCAAGCTAAAGCCGCATATTCAAATCCATAAAATGCCAAAGCAACCACGCCTGGAAAAAAGAAAATAAAATAAAGTATTAAATCTAACCATGCTTGCTTTCTAGGGCTAAATAATCTGTAAATTACATCTCCTCTAACATGTGATTCTGTTGCTAAACAGTATGCTCCTGACATCATAAGTATCGCGCCATACATCTGCATGCTGAAATCAAAATTCCAAAGCGTTGGTTTATTGAAACCATAAGCCATTGTTACTTCGTAAACTGTTCCTCCCATTAAAATTACAATACACCAAGAAAAAGCTTTACCCATTGAGGTGCTTAGCGTGTCAGCAAATTTAATGAAAGATCTCATCATTGTTAAATTATATTAAAATTAACTAAAAAAAAAGGGGGTTTTTACACCCCCTCTTTTAAAATTATCAAAAGTTAATTAGATTTTAACTTTTCCAATTGGACCAAACTCGTTTTCATAAGCCAATTTGTAGTTCGGTTGATTCATCAACAGATACTTCATTGTTCTCTTAGCGTATGCTTTTTGTGAGTCTATTACTTTCTTAAAGAAAGCATCTTTGCCAGAAAACTCAGCAACGATTTTATCCCACCCTTTTAGCTGTTCAGCTAAAATAGCGTCAGATGTTTGGTAAACATTAACCTTATGCTCATTCATCAATTTAGCTAAGTCAGTTGAATATCTAACTAGTGCCTTGAAGTAGTTATCTGAGTTCGCAGCATATGCAGCGTTCTTCAAGATAGCTTGGTGAGCAGGTGAAAGGCTTTTCAGTTTCTTAGTATTCATAGGAATTTCAAACATCTCTTGAGATTGATGGAAACTTCCTAGGTGATAATGCTTAGAAACATCTTGCATTCCAAACTGTGAGTCTGATGTAGGGTTGTTAAACTCTGCAGCATCAATCAAACCAGTTTTCATTGCTGGTTGGATTTCACCACCTGGTAATTGTCTTACGACCATTCCCATAGCAGTTAAAACGTTAGTCGCTAGACCAACTGTTCTATACTTCATACCTTTAACATCAGATACTTTTGTTACATTCTTTTTAAACCAACCGAAAGGCTGTGCTGGCATAGGCATATGGAAGAAACCAGTGTAATCAAATCCTACACTTTTTACTGCTTCTTCATATAATGCTCTACCTCCACCATACTCCATCCATCCCATAACTTCTTGAGATGACATTCCGTATGAAGGACCAGTTCCAAAAAGTGAAGCTGCAGCATTTTTACCGTACCAGTATGCAGTCACCCAGTGACCCATATCTACTACGCCAGAACTTACTGCTTGTCCAATTTCAGAAGTTTTTACGATTGCGTTTACTGGCTGAAGATCAATTTTAAGTGATCCACCAGACATGTCGCTAACCATTTTTGCATAATCTCCTGCCATTTCAAAAAAGATGTTAGCGCCTGAAGGCCAAGCTGCTTGCATCTTTAGTGTTACAGGAGCTGCATTCGCTATACTAGGCATTGCTACAGCTGTTGCTGCTGCTGCACCTGTTGCGGCTGCTGCTTTAAAGAACTTACGTCTTGAAGGTGCTTTAGTTGCCTTCAAAGATTTTTTATCTTTAATCATTGTTTCTCCTTATTAGTTAATTAACTTCGAATATTTAATCATATAAATTGTCTGAAGTCTTATGGCAAATTTGACCTAATTATATAAAATTAACTTTATTTACAACTATGGGTAGAACGTTTGATGTATTTTAATTAACTTTATTTTTACAGTTTCCAGTTTTAAAAAACTCTTCAATATTGTCTATAGCTAAATTCGCCATTGCTATTCTTGTGTGTTTGGTTGCGCTTCCTAGATGAGGTAAAATAAAAACACTTTTTATTTTTAAATATCCAGGATTTAAATTAGGCTCACCTTTATAAACATCTAAACCTGCTGCATAAATTTTCCTTCTATTCAATGCATCAATTAATGCCTCATCATCTACAATATCTCCACGAGCTACATTTGTAATTACAGCACCAGTTGGAAAATACTCCAATGTTTCTTTATTAATTAAATTTTCTGTTTCTTTAGTTGCAGGACAACAAATTGACAATACATCAGATACAGAAAAGAGACTTTTTAGATTGTTATGATAAATAGCTCCCTGCTCTTTTTCATCACTCAACTTGGATCTGTTGTGATAGTGTATAACCATTCCTAATGATCTGGCAATTTTAGCAATTTTTTGTCCAATTCTTCCCATTCCTAAAATTCCAAGCCTTGTTCCAGTTAATTGTTTTCCAATTAAATAGTCGGCTGACCATTTCCAGTTACTTTCTTTTGCGCTTTGAATTCCTTCTGAAACTCTTCTGCAGGCACCCAATATTAATAAAATTCCAATCTCCGCAGTAGCATCTGATAAAACTTCAGGAGTGTTGGTGACTGCTATCCCTCTTTTTTTTGCTGCCTCTAAGTCTATATTCCCAAAACCCACAGCAAAATTTGAAATAATTTTAATGCTACTTGGTAATTTGTTAATAGTTTCTTCATCCATCTTATCTGTAAGAGAAGTTAAGATTGCATCGTTTCCATCGCTCAACTCAACAAGTTTAGATTGAGAATACAATTCATCATTATTATTAAATTTTGCCTGAAATAATTTTGAAGCTTTATCCTCTGATTCTTTTAATAATTTCCTAGTAATAATTATTTTTTTCATAATCAATTTTTTTGTAATATTTTTGGTTTTGGTCCACCAGTATACCAATCTAAAATCTCAATGGTATGTAAAATTGGAGTTTTAGTTCCATTGGCAATTTGAGTGATGCAGCCAATATTTCCAGTTGAAATAAAGTCTGGTTCTAAACTTTCAATATTTTTTACTTTTTTTCTCAATAATTCTTTTGCTATTTTTGATTGTAAAATATTATATGTGCCTGCTGACCCGCAACATATATGTCCCTCGGGAATTTCCATTACTTCATTATTCGTTCTTGTAAGTAATTCGATTGGTTGATTATGCACTTTTTGTCCATGCTGCATTGAGCAAGCTGAATGATATGCAATTTTATATTTTTTATCTTTTGATTTAAAATTTAATTTAAGATTTTCATTTAGATATTCAGTTACATCTTTTGTTAGTTTAGAAATTACTTTAGCTTTCTTCTTCATTTTTTTATCATCTTTAAATATGAAACCGTAGTCTTTCATTGTAGTTCCACAACCTGATGTATTGGATAAAATTGCATCCAAATTTCCTTTTAAATGTTCATCGTACCATGTATTTATATTATTTTTAAAATCTTGATGTGCATCATCTTCTTTGCCAAGATGGTGATTTAAAGAACCACAGCACCTAATTTTTTTTGGCACTACTACTTCTACCCCATGTCGATTTAAAAGTCTTATAGTTGCTTCATTAATTTGTGGTGAAATTTCTTTTTGTACACATCCAGTTAAAAGCGCAACTCTAGAGATAGTTTTTTTTCCATTTACTCTATAAATCTCTTTTTGTTTAATCGTTTTTTTTGGAAAACTTACAGGCATTAAGCTCATCATATCTTTTATTTTTGAAGGAAATAAAAAATGCACTGGCTTTGATAATTTAACTAACAAGCTTACTAATCTAAAATATCCGGTATTAGGAAGGACAATAGATAAAAATTTTCTGATCACTCTATCAAAAAAAGGTCTTTCATAATTTTTTTCAATATATTTTTTTCCATGATCAATAATGTGCATATAATTAACCCCAGCTGGACATGTTGTCATACAGCTATAACAAGAAAGACATCTATCAATATGTTTGACTACTTTTGAAGTTGGTTTTTTTTCATTCTCCAACATATCTTTAATCAAATATATTCTCCCCCTTGGTCCATCTAATTCATCTCCTAGTATCTGATAAGTAGGACAAGTAGCATTACACATTCCACAATGAACACATTTTTTAAAAATTTTATCTGAAGAAGCATTGTCAGCATCGTTTAATTGATTTTTTGAAAAATTTGATTGCATTAAACTCCTCTATACATCTTTCCTGGATTAAATATTCTTTTTGGATCGAAGCCTTTTTTTATTTTTTCAGATATTAATAATCTTGTTTCATTTACTGTAAATATAGTTTCTTCAAAATCAAATTCCTCAGATTTTTTAATAATTGTTAAATATCCACCAATTTCTTGAGTAATTTTTTTAATTTCTTTTATTTTGTCATTTTTTGTAGATGGAATTTCTACCCAAAATAAAGAACCGCACCAATCAATGTAGTACTTAAATTTATTTTCAATATTTTGAATTAATTTAATACTTGATGATGGAGGTACTACAATTCTTAATAGATTATTATTTGTTTGATTAAAAATTTCAAGACTATTTACTTTTTTCCAAAATGGAATTGATTGATGCACATCTAGTATTGTGGTCGTTAATTTATCTAATTCTAATTCTTGATTTAATGCTTTAATTTTTTCATTGATAGATACTTTGTCTCCTTCAACCCTGATTCCTAAAAATGACTTATTAGATATTAGATCATTAAATTTGAAAACTCTTTCTTTATTATATTGATATCTTTCATTTTTTGGTTCCTCTGGAATAAATACTGCACCAGAAACATCGCTACTAGAGCTTGATATTTTTTCAAATAATTTATTAACTAATTTTTTTTCCTCTGTATAAACAACAATTGTTGAGCATGATTTTTGTTTGGGTAAAACTTTTAAAGTAACTTCCGTTAGCGCTACCAGAGTTCCAAAAGCACCAGCAATCAATTTGGATAAATCATATCCTGTAACATTTTTTACAACTGTCCCACCAGATTTAATAATATCACCTTTTCCATTTACACCTCTAAAACCTAAAATATGGTCTCTTACACTTCCAACTTTAAACCTTCTGGATCCAGCAAAATTACAAGACAAGTAACCAGCAACTGTACCCTTATTTGATTTTCCATCTTTTATAAAGCCAAAGTCAACAATTTCAAATGCGAGTTCTTGATTGTTTTTTTCTAATTCTTTTTCAACT
>Ga0257114_1003139_pt1 | contig 10604 bp, 8 predicted proteins | sample SI112_10mmetaG_FD_190149 | JGI IMG/M metagenome (GOLD analysis project Ga0257114, IMG submission 190149) | Marine microbial communities from Saanich Inlet, British Columbia, Canada - SI112_10m | ecosystem: Environmental > Aquatic > Marine > Inlet | place: Canada: British Columbia | collected... | reverse complement strand
ATGTAAAATCCACAAATCTTCTAAGTTTTTAAGATTATGTACTTTAATTTTACCAATCTCTTGCAGAGCTGGTCCTCTATTTGGAAATTCTGAAAAATTATATGCGGCCTCAGAATCAGCATTTAATTCTCCAGCCATTTGCCTTGCAACACCAAATAATTCTCCTAAAACTCCTAATTTTATTTGAAGTTCAGTCTCTAATTCTGAAAGTTTTAACTCGTTAGTCTCAAATAAGTTTTCAAGATTTTTATTTCTTGTCTCCTCATCAGATAACTGTTTTTTTGCCTTTGATAAAAGAAATTTTCTATCTTTAACCTTATTAATAAAATTATTAACCCTAGCTGCATCTGCCCTTGCAAGCTCTAGGCTATTTTTTTCAACCCTATCAATAAGATCTTGTATCTTCTCAACTCTCTCTATATTAGGATCGACTTCTTCAACCTCTTCCTGAGCAACGAAACTTACATTAAAAGTTATTAATGATATTAGTAATAATTTCTTCATTTCTTGACTCCTTGGAGTGGTAAATTTATAAAATCAGGTGGAGCTTGTTTAAAAGCTATCTTAAGTGCAGCATCTATATCATCTGCATATTTCCCATTTAGATGAGCCCATCCATTTATATCCTTATCCCAATACCCAGTTTTATTTTGATCAGGTGTCATATAAAAAAGGTTTAGCCTTCCAAGTCTAAAAAAATCTGCAGCAAGATTTACCCCATCTATATCAATATTTCCAGAGTATGCTTCGATAGTTCTACCGTATTCATTTTCAATTTGATAAGCCTCATATATTTTTCTGAACTTTTCTGCTGTAGAAAAATTTGCTTGATAAAGAATGGATTCTAACTCCTCAAGCCTATCTATTCTTTCTTGTATTAAAAAGGGAATGTCTAGCTCAATTAAGTCTCTTAAAGTTACAAGCATTCTTTCAAGCAATGGCAAAACGTATTTGTTAGTTTCATCAAGAGAATCTATTTGAGAGATTAAGCTATTAATTTCCTCAGCCTGGCTTTCAGTAATTTTTTGAAGTTGATTGTCATATCTATTAAGAATTTCATACTCAACAACAGTATCTTTATATTCATTTGTAAGTTTTTTTGACTCTGTATCCAGTTCATCAATTTTTTCTTGAGCTTTCTGAAGGCTTTCAATTGTTGTAGATTGTTTCTGAATTGTTTGGTCGACTAATTTTTCTGGATTATCATCTAATGCCTGTGCATAGATATTAATAGCTATAAATGGAATTAGTAAATAGAGCATTTTATTCATATTAAATTTCCTTTTTTCATAAAAAACAGGGCTAGAAGCCCTGTTATTATATATTCTTTTGTTACTTAGTAAAACTTAGAACCTATAGTCTACCGCTAGATATGTAGCTCTACCAAATATACTGTAGTAACTTCTATTGAAATATGGCCAGCCATAAGCACTATCCTTTTCAGGCATTTCATCAAAGACATTACTAACAGTAGCTCTAATATTCAAGTCAGCTGAGAAGTTATATGAAGCAGATAGATTATGAGTTATAAATGGATCGCCTTTTTCCCCATAATACTGTTCTGTATGACCAGTTCTGTCCATATACCAACTTGCTCTCCAGTCATCATATCTCCAGCTAAGAGTAGCTGTTTGTTGTGATCTTGGCTCGTAAATATAAGCATCTAAAAGATCTATTTCTTCTGACAGCTCATCAGTTTTTCTGTACCTACTAATAATATTTGAATTGTAAAGTACCCATGAAAAATCACCTGCAGATTCAGTGGACCATGCATATCTCAAAGTAGTATCTATACCTTGAAATTCTTCCTTAGACTGATTTTGATTGAATGTTGTTATTTCATCAATATCACCAAGACCGTCTGTGTCTAATTCACCCGGAGTACCCCTGACAACGGCAGTTAACGTATCAGAACAGCTAACTCCAGAAAAATCAGAATTATTGTACCAGTCAGAGAAGTCTTCTCCATGTATACAATAGGCCTCTCTAACAGCGATTTGACCAACGTCAACATTAGTAACAGCACCCTCTAAAATAACTTGGAATAGGTCCATGGTAAATGATCCGCCTTCAGCATAATCCCAAACTAAACCAAGTGAATAGTTCTCTCCAGATTCTGCATCAAGTCTCTTATTACCTTCAAATCTTCCCTTGATAGTATATGAGTTATCACATGATTGATAAGATGGAACACCTTTAGCATAACAGTCCCTGAAGTCTGTAACTGAACTAAAGTAAGAACTACTTCCCGCATATACATAATGCATATCAGGAGCCCTGAAGCTTTCGCCTGCTGAACCTCTTAATAGTAGTTTATCATGGGGTCTGTAAGCAAAGTTAATCATTGCTGATTGTCTTCTGCCAACTGCACTTGACTCATCATCATACTCATCACTTCTAAGAGCAGTAGTTAGCTCTAATTTAGAAGTTACAGGTAATAATACTTCTAAACCAAATGATGTTCTACTTCTGTCTCCACCACCTTGTCTAGCTGAACCATTAATAAATAATACAGCACCTTCAACTTCATTATCTGAATCAATTCTTTTTTGATCAGGCTTAAGTAAGTAATCTTGTTCGTGATATTCAACAACAGCAGCAAATGCTATTGGTCCACCAGCAAGCTGATAATTAGTTTCTCCTGAAACTTGATAATCTATCATGCTTGATGAGGTTTGAGCTTCTGTTAACTCTGGTGAGTTAAAATTAGCAAGTTCTGCATTAGCTGTTGGAGCAAATGCTCTGTCCCAAGCTAAACATGCTGAATATGTTGTTCCAGTATATGGATCTACTATAGTGTCTTGTCCACAAGGGTGGTTCTGAGCTTCAGGTGTATCCATAAAGCTGTAATAAAAATTACCAATGTTAGTATATAGAGGGTAATTAAATGCTGTTCCAGCATTAGAGTAAAAATCACCTCTCCACTGATAGAAATCAGATATATCGGTAGTATCACCTCTATCAGCTCCATGAACCCAGTCATAGACGTCTGTAGTAAGAGGGTTAGAGTTATATGCTGAATTGTACTCAGTAGTATTAAACCCAAGAGACCAGTCAAAACCATTGTTATATACACCTTCTAAACCAACAAATAGGTCGGTAACATCTTCTTTATAATTAGATTCTCTTCTAGCATTATTACCAATTTGTCCACCAAAAGTTCTAGTGTATCTGTATTGGCTGAAGTCATTAGTTCCAGTAGTTCCGCCATAGGCAAAGTCAAGAGGAGTAGTGAATGGAGTTTGTGTCCATGTGTTACTTACTTGGAACCATCTTGAAAAACTGTTTAACATTGATTCTGATTCATAGTAAAAACCTCTAGCATTCAAGGTAATACCATTATCAAAGTTATATGAGTAAGTACCCATTAATGTGTACTCATCTCTTTCGTTAACCATTGTTTGCTGATCATCAGCATAATCTTGAACACAGTATGATCCAGGGTATGAGTAAGGAGGTGAGTTATAACCATAATCAGATTTTTTCCATGGGAAGCCTGTTGGATACATATCTGAACATTCATAGCCATTGCCATTTACAGCATCTAAACCATATTCGTTAAGACCACTATAATTATTAGGACTCCAACCCGAAATTTTTTGAAAACTAAGAAGTACGTCTGCAAATACAGCATCACTTCTGTACTGAGGATCATTTGGGTCAGACCAAATTGGGTTATCTTCCCAGCTTGAAAACCCAGATCTATCATTGTAATACATAGGATCAATATGATACATATTAGCACCAACAGTCCAACTATGATTTCCAGAGAAACCACCTGATGTAAATGTGAAGTCAAAAATATTGTCTTCACCATTCTCAGTTTGACCTACCATCATATCTATTTCAGAGAAATCTTTGCCCTTGGTTGTAATAATATTTACAACACCTGTAACAGCATCAGAGCCATATACAGCGGATGATCCTGATGTTAAAACTTCAATTCTGTCAATTAAGCCTGCAGGGATAGTTCCAGTGTTAACAAAATTTGATGAATTATTATATGGGAATGGATAATCTGCCATCCTTCTTCCATTAACAAGAACTAAAACTCTTCCAGGACCAAATCTTCTTAAATCCAATTCGTTTGCATTAGGGGTAAAAGTATTAACTTGAGACTCGTTTTGAGTTGCAGCATTGGCTATTGGAAGACTCTGTAAAGCTTCAGTAAGATTTCTGTAACCATTATCTTTCATATCTTGTTTAGTGATAACTATTAATGGTGTGGCCCCCTCTACCTGACTTCTCTTAATTCTAGAACCTGTAACTGTTACTTTTTCTAATGTAACAACTCCGTCATCTGATTCAGCAGGAGCATCTTCGGAGTTATCCTCAACTACAGACTCTGTCTGTGCTTCTTCTTCAACGGTTTCTACAACTTGTTCTGCTTCATTATCAGCAACATCCTCACCAGGATTGTCTGCAGTAACTACCAAAGTAAAAGCAAGTAGTGAAAATAAAAACGTATTTTTTAGATTTGTCATAATATATATATCCCCATATGTAACTATGTAAAAGCTTAAAGTACTATACTTTTAGTCAAAATCCTAGTTTTTTTTAAAAAATTTTTTTACATTAATATCAATCGAATTACTTTAATTTTGATAGTTTGTTCAGCAAAAATTAATATCAATTTAAATTATATTAAAATTATGTTAAATTCACTTTTAGAAGTGTGTAAAACACGCTTTACTAAATTTAAACAACACTCGGAACGTTATTATGAAAAATATAAATAAATTCTTTTTGGTTTCATTAATTTTAGCTTTTACGCATTTAAATGCAGAACAAAATATGATACCAGCTGAATATTTCGCATGCTATTCCAATTCATACGAAATGCAAATGTCACCAAATGGCGAATACCTAACAATTGTGAGCCCTCCAAGAGAGAATAAATGCGATATTGAATCAGATTTAAGAAAAGGGGTGGAAGATGACTTTAGGGGAGGTAAATTAACTCTTTTTAATTTAAAAAATGGCAGCACTACAGTTTTAACTTCCGGCAAAGGATCAAGCAGCGTTAGTGGTGTTAGATGGGTTTCAGATAATAGATTAATTTTTACAGCTTCGCCGACAAATTCTGCTGGAAAATCTATCAGTGGGTATGCAATGTGGGGTATGAATATTGATGGAAGCAAGAAAAGGAAACTTTTTGAATTTTCATCTGCACAAGGTGCAATAGTTAGGCCTTCATTAACCAGTCTTCTGCCTAAAGAGCCAGATCATATTATGATTTCTGAGAATAGCAGAAGAGGAAGCGTTGACGATTACTACAAGTTAAATATCAATACAGGTGCAAAAAAAAGAGTTGCTAATGGGCCAGACGTTGATGATGGAGAATGGATTAGTAATGTTGTTGTAAGAACAGATGGCATTCCACTTGCCGCAGTTTCAAATAGACTTGATGAATGGCGAATATGGAGATATTTTCCAGAGCAGAAAGCATGGGAAGTTCACTTTACTAACAAATGCCAAAAACCAACATTTTTTCCACTTAGTGGAAATGACAATACATGGCTTGTTGCTGGCCAAGACGTAAGTAAGTCAAATGAATTCAATGAAGAAAATGACAAAAGTAAGTTGTTTTCTTATGACCCAGATACTAGAAACTTTGATTTGCTATACGAAGATTCAGAATATGATGTTGCAGGACCGGTTGGAGGTTGTAGACAAGCTCAAGGCGGCGCCTCAATAGATGAAAAAACTAATGAGCTAATTTATGTCAGTTACTATGCTGAAAAGCCAGTAAGAATATTTTTTGATGAGGATGTGCAGCAAACAAATGATATACTCGAAGCAGCTTTCCCAGGCCAGGACGTAAGGCCTGTTACATGGAGTAAAGATAGAAACAAATTAGTCATTGCTGTTTCTAGCTCTACAAACCCAGGGGACTATTACTTATTTGATAAAGATGGAGGCACATTGAGCTTTCTTTGGGATAGATCGCCTTGGATAAATAGAGATTTGCTTTCGCCAAAACAACCTATTTCATATGCAGCTAGAGATGGCCTAAAGATTAATGGTTACCTAACTATCCCAAAAAATACTGATGGAAAGAACCTACCAATGATTGTTCACCCTCATGGTGGGCCTAATGCAAGAGATACTTATGGTTATGACCCTTATGTTCAATTTCTTGCAAGCAGAGGATATGTAGTCTTTCAACCCAACTTCAGAGGCTCAACAGGTTATGGAGCTAAGCATTATATTTTAGCTAATAAACAGTTCGGCAAAACAATGCAGGACGATATTACAGACGGAGTTAAATATTTAACAAATAATGGTATTGCAGACAAAGATAGAATAGCTATTTTTGGAGGTAGTTATGGTGGATATGCAACCATGGCAGGGCTTGCATTTACACCAGACTTATATGCTGCCGGCATTAATTACGTTGGAGTTGTAGATTTGGAGCTCCTTCAAGAAGGATCTAATAGAAACTCAAAAAGATTTAATGGTTTTTATCATGAGTTAAGACTTGAATGGGGTGATCCTGATATTCCTGAGGATATGGAATATATCATTGAAACTTCTCCTCTAAGACAAGCACAAAATATTAAATCACCAGTATTAATTATGCATGGTGCACAAGATAATAATGTAAAACTAGTTCATGCTAAACGACTTGCTGATAAATTAGATAGATTAGGTAAGGAATATGAATGGTATGTTGAGCCATACGAGGGTCATGGATTTGGTGGTGAACAGTCAAGATTAAATATGTTTGGAAAGGTTGAAACTTTTTTAGATAAACATCTCAACAAATAAATTAGAACGCATCGTATGATGTTTGTGCCTTACCAAGTATAAGGCCATGAACATCATGCGTTCCCTCATAAGTATTTACTGCCTCTAAGTTCATACTATGCCTAATAATGTTATACTCATCACTAATACCATTTCCTCCATGTATATCTCTAGACATCCTTGATATGTCTAAAGCTTTTTGGCAATTATTCATCTTTATGAGAGATATCATTTCTGGTTTCATTTTCATCTGATCTATTAGCCTACCAACCCTCAACGCAGCTTGTAGCCCAAGTGTAATTTCAGTTTGCATATCAGCTAGTTTTTTTTGAATTAGTTGCTTTGATGCAATAGGCTTTCCAAATTGAATTCTCTCAAGAGAGTAGTTTAAAGCAGAATCCCAGCAGAATTCTGCGGCACCCATTACTCCCCATGCAATTCCATATCTAGCCATATTTAGACACGAAAAAGGACCTTTAAAACTTTGAACTTCCGGTAAAACTTTTTCATCAGAAACAAAAACATCATCAAGAAAAATCTGACCTGTTATAGAGGCTCTTAATGAAAACTTACCTTCAAGTTTTGGAGTGTTTAAACCATCTACACCTCTGTCAACTATAAACCCCCGAAGTATGCCCTGCTCATCCTTTGCCCAAATAATAAGAACGTCAGCTATTGGCGCATTGGTTATCCATGTTTTGGAACCATTTAAGTTATAACCACCATCTATTTTTTTAGCATTGGTTTTCATTGAACCTGGGTCTGAACCTGCATCAGGCTCTGTAAGACCAAAACACCCTATTAATTCACCCTTAGCCATTTGCGGTAAGTAAAAATCTTTTTGTGTCTCTGATCCAAATTTATGAATAGCATGCATTGCCAATGAAGTCTGAACACTAAAAGCCGATCTATAACTCGAATCTACTCTTTCAATCTCTCGAGCAATAAGGCCATAGGAAACATAGTTGGTTCCAGCGCAACCGTAACCATCTATTGGAGCTCCCAGAAATCCAAGTTGACCCATATCTTTGTATATAGATTTATTAAAAATTTCATTCCTATTGGCATCCAGTATTCCTGGCATTAATTCTTTTTGGCAATAATCTCTTGCAGATTTTTGAATGCTGAGTTCTTCATCAGTTAATTGCTCGTCTAATAATAAAATATCCTGGATGGCCATAATTTATATCCTCTCGATTCTTATAATACCAAATCTTGGAGAAGAATAAGTAATTAAATCCTTGTCCAATTCACTTGTAACGATTCTTATCATTTCTACACTATTACCACAGATAATAATGAGAGGAATCTGGGTTTGATATTGATATACAAAATTAAGAATGATTCCCTCAACATTAAAATGCCTTTCTCCATGAAGATCTAGATGCGTAATACCCCTTTCTTGAAAAACATTCATGAACTATTATTACACCCCAAGTTAATAATATTAAAATAATGGCTAAACTTCATTTCTTCTATTCAACAATGAATGCTGGAAAGTCTACATCACTTCTACAATCTAATCATAACTATTTGGAAAGTAATTTAGATACAATTATTTTTCTACCTCATGAAACTAACGAATCATCAAATGGCCAAATTATTTCCAGGATTGGATTGAAGGCAAAGGCAGTAATAGCTGATAAAGATTTTAATTTCATTTCATATGTTAAAAAAAATAAAACTCCAAAATTAAGTTGCATATTAATTGATGAGGTGCAGTTTTTGTCTAAAATACAAATCAGACAACTAGGTGAAGTAGCGGATAAGTTGAATATACCTGTTATGTGTTACGGGATAAGAACAGATTTTAGAGGAGAGCTTTTTGAGGGAAGTTCTGAGTTGCTAGCGCTTGCAGATAACCTTATAGAGCTCAAGACTATTTGTTACGACTGTGGAAGAAAAGCAACAATGGTTGTTAGAGTTGATGGCAATGGAAAAGTTGTAACCGAAGGCTCAAAAATTCAGATTGGTGGTAATGATCAATACACCCCTGTATGTAGAAAGCATTTTAGAAAAAGAACTAAACTAATATAAAAAAGAAATAAAATGAATTACTTAAATACTCAATACCTTCTTGATAAAAGACCATCTGGTATGCCTGAGGACGACTGCTGGAAACTTCACCAAGAAGCTGTTACTTCATTAGAAAAAAATGAAATTCTTATTGAAGCCAAATACCTTTCGATTGATCCATACATGAGAGGAAGAATGAACGAAGGAGCATCATATGCTGCCCCAACCAAGATTGGCGAAACTATGGCAGGCGAAACAGTTGGTATTGTTGTCGAAAGTAAATCAAATATATTTAAGGTAGGCGATAAGGTTTGTGCTCACATGGGATGGCAAACATATATTAAAACAAAAGATACAAACCCAGTATTATTAAAAGTGCCGGAATCTTCAATACCCCTTTCTACTTATTTAGGAACTGTTGGTATGCCTGGAAGAACAGCTTATTTTGGACTAAATAGAGTTGGTAAACCAAAAGCTGGAGAAACATTAGTTGTCTCAGCTGCATCAGGTGCGGTAGGAACTGTTGTTGGTCAGTTAGCTAAATCATATGGATTAACAGTTATTGGTATTGCAGGTGGACCAGAAAAATGTTCCTTTGTTAAGGATGAGTTAGGTTTTGATGCATGTATTGATTACAAAGGTGGTAACTTAGTATCCGACCTTGCAAACGCCTGCCCAGATGGGGTTGATATATATTTTGAAAATGTAGGTGGAGAAGTTACAAAAGCTATCGCACCCCTTCTTAACAAAAACTCTAGAGTTCCTATTTGTGGATTCATATCTCAATATAATGCAATAAATATATTTGAAACTGAGACTCCTTTTGATGTACTTGGTAAGCTAAATCCAAAACCGGCTCACAGATTCTTTGTTGTTACTGAATGGGCTCATGAATGGGACAAAGCAACAGACGAAATATCAAAACTTATTGAAAGCAATAATTTGGTATACAAGGAAACTATTACTAAAGGCTTTATAAATGCACCACAAGCCTTAAGAGATGTCTTAACAGGAAAGAACTTCGGCAAGCAAATTATAGAAATTTAAGTAAAAGTATTAATTTTAATTTAACAATTTATACAAACATCTAATTATAAAATTTACTATTTATCAGCCTTATTTCCAGAAATTATTTCACGCAAAAATACTTCCTCTTCCTCACTTGATTGAAAGTCTTGCTCTAAGATCAAATCCTTTTCAGCATTGAGTAAAAACTGGTTGTTGTCATCAAAATCTATTGAGTAAAAACTATATGTATACCTATAGGGATGACTTTCAAATGTACATGATTCTCCATTTTCATTTACTGGAGGTTGGTATTTCAAATATTTTGCTGCATCAACTGAACTTTTTTTAAAAAATGGACATGTCTTGAATTGTATAGATCCATCGTCATTTCTAGAAATGGCACATTCTGATTTTACTGATCTTACCTTTGAAACACTTCCGTTTTCATTAATATTAAATGTTACAACGCCATAACCCTGAAAGTCAGTTGCAGGATATGATGGCTTCATTAACTGAATTTTTTTTGTTGTACACCCCTGATCATTAGTAATATTTTTTGCTTCAATAGAAAAGGTAAAAATAAAAAGAAGTGCAAGAGTAAAAAAAAGCTGTGGTAATTTCATTTCAAATGTCCTTGTATTTATAAAAACATTTTACTAATTTATGCTACTGCCTTCAACAAACAACTGATTAAGTTCCTAGGATAAAAACTCCAGACGAAAAAAAACAGAGGCTAGCTCTGTCTTTTTAATTCGAGATCCTTAGGGGTCTAAAGTGAGATTATCCTTAGCTCCTTGATTTCTTTCTCTTGAAATCTTGGTGGGTTTATA
>Ga0257114_1003138_pt1 | contig 10610 bp, 20 predicted proteins | sample SI112_10mmetaG_FD_190149 | JGI IMG/M metagenome (GOLD analysis project Ga0257114, IMG submission 190149) | Marine microbial communities from Saanich Inlet, British Columbia, Canada - SI112_10m | ecosystem: Environmental > Aquatic > Marine > Inlet | place: Canada: British Columbia | collected... | reverse complement strand
CAGAAGCAGCTATCGAAATGAGAATAGCCTTAGAGGAATTAAATGAAACACTTAGAGAAGAGGGCCTTGATCAAATTAACACAGGAGCTGGCATCAATACGGGAAACTGTGTGGTGGGCAACTTTGGCAGTAGTACTCGCTTTGACTATTCCGTTTTGGGTGATGCTGTTAATCTGGCAGCTAGGTTAGAATCTAGTTGTAAAAACTATGACGCTGACTTAATTATATCCGAACACAGTTTAGTAGATGGTTATGAGTACGAGTTTCTTGACGAAGTTACTGTCAAAGGCAAGTCGGAACCAGTTAAAATCTATACCATACGAAAATAGTACTTGACATGAGTTCTATATTTTGATATAATTTTTATAAATGTGGAACTTTCCACAAAGATTAAAAGGAAGAACAAACAATGGAAGCAAAAGATGTAGCGGCAGAGTTAGCAAAGCATGAAGCTATATGCGCTGAACGTTGGAAAACAATTTTTAACAAGATAGAAGATATAGAAAGTGAGTCTGATAATAGATTTAATAGAATCGATGAGAAGACTACTAGAATAGAATCTATCCTATTAGGATGCGCAGGCTTTCTACTCGTAACCTTATCAGGAGTGGTAGTTACAATGATAACTATGCACTAGGAGAAACAATGGACACAGAATACATGAAAAAAGATTTAACTAAATCACCAAAGAAGAAAAGCGGAAATACACTACCAGAAGGCTGGCAGTTAAACTTAATCAGAGGGGTTTGGAAAGTTAGAGATAGCGAAAACACACTAACAATTTATGCAACAGAAGAAGAGGCATGGGATTACATTAATGGCTAAAAACAAAACAAGTACTATGGAAGAAGCATTAGCTAAAGCAGTTAAAGGTTTCGAAGATAATACAGGAGAAGTCGTAACAGAAGAAGTACCTGCCATGGCAAGTAGAATCAAAAGATTACTAGCCCGCAAAAAGAATTTGCAAAGACAAAGAAAGAATTTTTTACCTAAAACTTTGAAGTGAAGAAAAAGCTTCCTCACGCAGAAAGAATAAAAATCTGCGAGAGATGTCCAGAATATGAAAAACGCTGGAGAAACTGCAAAGTGTGTAAATGTTTTATGCCCCTCAAAACTAAAATTAGATGGGCGGAGTGTCCACTCGGTAAATGGACTTAAACTGGAGGTGATTCTCAAAGTTTTTGAAGAGTAGGTGACCTAATACTAAGCGTAAATGCATGAATACATTTCATGACACGGAAATAACTCATAGGTCCCGACTCTTCCCCTTTTGGGATATTATTATTATGGAAAAATTAGAAATTATTATGGGATGGCACAGAGACTGGATAGTAGGCTGGCAAGAGAAACTTGGACTAGATGACTATACAATGATGTGGATATCCTTTGGAGAAGGAGTATTACTTACTTCTATATTTGTATGGTTAATATGATTAAAAAATTATGGAATATACTTACTGGCAAAGACCTAAATGGGGACGGCAAAGTAGATATAAAAGATAAATTAATTAAAGCAGAGAGAAAGACTGCACAAGATACCTACAAGCCTAGTATAAATAACAATGAATAGAACAATGGCAGAAACAAAAGCTCACTACGCCGCCTCTCTAGGGCATGGCGTACATTTTGTAGCAGAAACTACACTAAAACAGAGATTTCCTGATTTATCGGGAACTCCTCGCTCTAGTTTCATAATGTACTGCAATGAATCCACAATAACAGTAGACGCCAGCAATGAATCGTTCGCCTGGATCGGCGAAGATACATATGCAGGAATCAATGGCAACGCTACATATGGGGAAAACTCATATGTAAATACCGTAGTCACTAAAAATTTAACAGAAGCAAGAAAATTTAACAATACTAGTGGAGCCTTCGGAGGCTTGTTTATTTGTACGAAAGATACCAATATGTTATACAGAATGGTATCTAATGGCACAACCGTAACCGCAGTTAGAATGATGGGATTTGACGAACAAAGGTCAAATTGCCTACCGTGGTTCAATGGGACTTTACTCACAGGCACAGAATTAGTCTGGGTGTAAGCCAAGTGTCCGAAAGGACAAATAGGGGAAAGATATGTTAGATCTTCTAGTGTGGATTACTAAATTTTTATCAGTAATTCCAACAATCGTATTGGGAGCATCGTTAATTGCTGCCTTAACACCTACGCCAGTAGATGACGGTTGGTTAAAAAAGATTTACAAAGTTATCGATTGGTGTGCGTTAAACGTAGGCCGTGCGAAGGACAAGTAAACTATCACAATGAGCCCCGTAGAGGGGCTTGTTTTCACCTTTAAGGAGGCCTATGGATTTGTACGAAAAGTTCGAGTTACCAAGTCAAATGCAGAAGATTGAGAAATCTGTAGCAATATTGATTATGCAACATAGGGCAAGACTAGAGAAATTACACAAGTTGAAAGATTACACAACTATGAAAAAATGTAACTTTCGAGAAAAACAATTAGATAAATTGTTAAACAGAGGATAAAATCATGAAAATGAGACTATTAGGAGCAGAAGCAGCTTGCGGTACTACCGTAGGGGCAGCCTCCACATTTCAAAATTCCAATTATGTTAGGATTTTTAACAATACCGCTACAGTTCAAATAGTGACAATAGCAAACTCAGCAGATGTTACTTTAGGAAGTATTAAAGTGTCTGCATATGGTACTGAAATACTATATAAAGAAACAACCGATCAAATATTTGCAGCAGTAGCTACCGTGTTCGGTACGCCAGTCTTTGTAGATTAATGGCAACCAAGGACCCCAGGTTAAAACGGGCTGGAGTTAGTGGTTTTAACAAGCCTAAAAGAACACCTGGACACAAAACTAAATCACACATTGTGGTTGCTAAAAGTGGTAGTCAGATAAAGACTATTCGTTTTGGACAGAAAGGAGCAAGCACAGCAGGTGCACCAAAAGCTGGAGAATCTGCTAGAATGAAAGCAAAAAGAAAAAGTTTTAAAGCAAGACACGCAAAGAACATAGCGCGTGGTAAAATGTCCGCCGCATATTGGGCCGACAAGGTTAAATGGTAAGGAGAAGACTATGCCGAAAGGAAAAGGAACATATGGATCAGCAGTAGGACGCCCTAAAAAGAAAAAACCTATGAAGAAACCTGGAAAGAAAAAGTAATGCCTACAAAAGCTACGACTAAAAAGAAAAAGTCAACAGTAAATGCAGCAGGAAACTACACTAAACCTACTATGCGTAAAAATCTTTTCAACAGGATAAAAGCTGGTGGGAAAGGTGGAGCACCAGGACAATGGTCCGCTAGAAAAGCCCAAATGTTAGCTTCAGCTTACAAGAAGGCTGGAGGAGGTTATAGAAAATAATGAGAATGAGCAATCAAGTATTTGGAGAACAAGTAACTGACGTAGTACTTGGACAAAAGAAAAAAACTCTGAATATAAAAACTAAAGATAATATTTTATCAAAAGAAGAATGTCAGAAGATAATAAATAGTTTTCACACTTGGGAAAGAGATAAAATAATTAATGATATTTCTATACCAGAAAAAACTTTTAGTAAAGAACAGCTAGATGCTAATACTGAAATTGACCCAGAAGGCTATAAAGTAAGACAAGTATCTCAATCAGGTACTGATTACATTACAGAATGGGATGGACTTCCTGTTTATAGATGTAAAGTTATGAAGTATGAAGAAGGAGACTTTGTTGAAGAACACAGAGATAGTCAATGGATGTGTCAAAGTAATTACTGGAAACCAAATACTAATAAAGTTGCAAAAGATCTAATGATAATACCACTAAACGATGATTATGAAGGCGGAGAGTTTACTATAAACGGTAGAGAGATACAACAAAAAGTAGGATCGGTTATTCAAATGCCACAATCTGGTGTTGCTGGAGCTAGACCTCGCCCAAAACATGGAGTGAAAAAAGTAACAAAAGGTACTAGATATTCTATGGTATTTTGGAACTTTGAATAATGGCTCTAAAGAAATCTCAAAAATCCCTGAAAAAGTGGACAAAACAAAAGTGGAGAACAGCAAGTGGTAAGAAGTCATCTAAGACTGGAGAAGTCTATGCACCTTCTAAAACTATTGCTAAGTTAAAATCCACTAAAGCAGGTAAAAAGAAACTTGCAGCTGCTAATAGAAAGAAAAGAGCAGCTACTAAAAAAGGAAAACAACACGCCTCTCACGGGCTACACAAAGGAAAGAAAAGATAATGGTAAGTGGACAAAAACTCTGGCTAGATGAAGGAATAGTACATGGTACTAAATTCATGAAACAATTAATGAATACAGAGAAAACTAGAAGTTTAAGTCCTGCCGAAGAAAATCTAAAGAATCTTTCCGCTGCTTATGTATACTTATATAACAAGGCTCTCGTTCTAGGACTACTAGAAGAAGATGAAGAAAACTTATTTGACGACGAGATATTACATTGATACAAGTAAGCAGAACGGACATCGTATCAGATAGTCTGATGAAATTCGATGAACGTCGCTTCATCAAACTACCAATCGACGGCTATATGGATTTGTTAGGAATAACTCCTAATACTTCTCAACACGCCATTATAAATGCAATCAACAACCCAAAATATCGTTTCGTTACTGCCGCCGTTTCTAGGAGGCAGGGCAAAACTTATATTGCAAATATTATAGGACAATTAATCACTTTAGTTCCCGGAGCTAATGTTTTATTAATGTCACCTAATTACTCGCTTTCTCAGATTTCTTTTGAATTACAAAGAGGACTGATTAAGCATTTTGACTTGGAGGTCACTAGAGACAATGCAAAAGATAAAGTTATTGAACTTACAAATGGTTCTACAATCCGTATGGGTTCTGTTAACCAAGTGGACTCGGTTGTGGGTAGATCATACGATCTCATCATATTCGACGAGGCCGCTCTCGTTGACGGGAGGGATGCTTTCAATGTTGCGCTCAGGCCCACACTAGATAAAGAAAACTCAAAAGCAATCTTTATATCTACTCCAAGGGGTAGGAACAATTGGTTTGCAGAGTTTTGGCATAGAGGATTTTCAGACGAGTTTCCAGAATGGTTCTCTATCAAAGCTACCTATCATGAAAATCCTAGGATTTCCGAACAAGATATTCAAGAAGCAAAGAAAACTATGTCTGAATCTGAATTTAATCAGGAATACATGGCAGACTTTAATGTATTTGAAGGACAAGTATGGGCATTTAATCATGAAGAATGTGTTGCAGACTTATCAGAAATAGATTTAAATGGAATGGATGTGTTTGCAGGAATGGACGTAGGTTACAGAGATCCTACAGCTTTCTGTGTTATGGCATACGATTGGGATGCAGATAGATATTATTTATTAGATGAGTACTTTGACTCTGAAAGAACTACTGAACAACACGCTATAGAAATAGGTAAACTGGTTGACAAATGGAATATAGATTATATTTATATTGACTCAGCAGCTCAGCAAACAAGATTTGACTTTGCACAAAATTACGACATCACTACTATTAATGCCAAGAAATCAGTGCTAGACGGTATTGGACATGTAGGCGGAATTATTGATAATGATAAACTAACAGTGCATCAAAGATGTGAAGAGTCCCTAATAAGTTTAGACCAGTATCAGTGGGATCCAAATCCTAATTTATTAAGAGAAAAACCTAAACATAATTACGCGTGTCACATGGCAGATGCCTTGCGCTACGCTCTATATTCGTTCGAGACAAGTGTTACATCATTCTAATATACCCCACCAAAAAATAGTTCTTGACATATGCTCGAATATTTGGTACAATTCTAATATAGAAGTAGGTTTATGACTTTAAAAAGAGATTTAGTAAAGTATGTTCGGGACAAAGCCAAGTCTAAATATAATAAAGGAACGGAATGTTATATTTGTGGCAGTCAAGAGAACTTAGACTTTCACCATTTTTATGGTCTAACCGAGTTATTAGAAGTATGGTTAAAGAAAAATAAGATAACCATAACTTCAGAAGACGAAATTTTAGGTGTTCGAGAAAGATTTATACAAGAGGAACACGAAAAACTTTATGACCATGCTGTTACACTATGTCATAGCCACCATTTAAGATTACATGGTATCTATGGGAAACGCCCAACACTAATAACAGCAAAGAAACAACAACATTGGGTAGAGATACAGAGAAACAAACATGGCATGGTATGATTTTATAACAGGTAACAATAGAGACATTGAGGAAAAACTCAATCCGTCTCAATTTGTCATCTCAAGAGATCAAGGTCTAGAAGTACTTTCTAGAGAGAACATTACCAATTACCGTAATGCTTACGAACAATTAGAGGTAGTAAACCGAGCAGTCAACATGATAGTGGATGACGCTGCGGAAATACCTTTCGATGTAGGTGAGCAAGTAACAGGATTAGATAGTGCATATAAGGGAATAAGACGGTCAAAAGTCAATATTCTACTAAATGTACAACCTAACCCATTTCAAGATGTAAGTGCTTTTAAAAGAAACTTAATAATTGATTTAATGATAGATGGTAATATATTTATATATTTTGATGGTGCTCATCTGTACCATCTTCCAGCAGACCACATGGTTATTCATACTGATGATAATACTTATGTAGAAAAATATACATATGACCACAGTATAGACTATAATCCAAGTGAGATTATCCACATAAAAGAAAACAGTTTCAACTCTATTTATAGAGGAGTACCTAGACTTAAACCTGCATTTAGAACAATGCAACTATTGTCTAGTATGAGAAACTTCCAGGATAACTTCTTCAAAAATGGAGCAGTTCCAGGACTAGTACTAAAATCACCAAACACTCTTTCTGAAAAGATTAAAGAAAGAATGTTATCAGCTTGGGTTGCAAGATACAATCCACAGTCTGGTGGTAGAAGACCACTATTTTTAGATGGTGGACTAGAAGTTGAAAATCTAACTGAAGTTAACTTCAAAGATTTAGACTTCCAAGACGGTATCAAAGCTAATGAGAAGATTATCTTAGAAGCTTTAGGAATACCACCAATTTTAATGGATGGCGGGAATAATGCGAACATTCGCCCTAATCACCGTCTTTATTACTTAGAAACCATATTGCCTATTACTAATAAAATAGCATATGCTTTCGAGAGATTCTTCGGCTTTAAACTGGACGAAGAAGTGTCAGGTATTCCTGCACTTCAACCAGAGTTAAAAGACCAAGCTGCGTATTACGCTACACTTGTGAACACTGGTATACTAACACCGAATGAAGCAAGGGAGGCCTTACGACTTGAGAAGATCGACGGATTCGATAAACCAAGAGTTCCTGCAAATATCGCAGGCTCGGCAGCAAATCCAGCAGAAGGCGGTAGACCGCCCGAAGACACAGAGGACTAAATATGACAAAAGATATGATGGTAAAAGCTCTTTCAAACTTTTGCGCCAGCAAAGGCGTTGAAACTATGAGCTTGCCCGAATACAAATCACATGGAAGTGATGTTCCAGTTAAAGACTTTATGCTTAGAAGAGCATGGGGTTCTTGGGCTAGAGTTATTTCTATGATGAACAAACGTTATCCTGTCCAAGTAGTAGCACCAAAGGTAGAGGAAGTAACAGCACCTAAACCTAAAGCTACTAAGAAAGGAGAGAAATAATGTCGGATAAAATTTTTCATTGGGCGTCCACTCTTAAATCTTTAGGAGAAGACGACGACGGTTGCTTACAAATTAAAGGTTCCGCAAGTACAATCGACTTAGATCGTGCAGGCGACATAATTGAAGCACAAGCATGGACAAAATCAGGCGGACTGGAAAACTTTAAAGGTAATCCAATAATCTTGTTTAATCACGACTATAATAAACCTATAGGACGTGCTACTGATTTAGAAGTAACCGATAAAGGCTTAGATATAACTGCAAAGATATCTAATGCCAATGCTGAAATAAAGAATTTAATTAAAGATGGCGTACTTGGAGCTTTTTCTGTTGGTTTCAAAGTCAAGGACGCTGATTATATGACTGAAACCGATGGATATAAGATAAAGGACGCGGAACTTTTTGAAGTTTCTGTAGTATCAGTGCCTTGCAACCAGGGAGCAACGTTCTCTTTAGCAAAATCATTCGATAATATGGAAGACTATAAAAAATTCCAAAACCAATTTATTAAGGCTAACTCAGGTGCAGCAGCAGACGCTGTTAAAATTGAGCAGCCAAGCGGGGAGCAATCCCATAACATGGAGACTAAAATGTCAGAAGAAAAGAAGACTCCTGAAGCGGGCTTTGACCTTGAGTCATTCGCAAAAGAAGTAGCAGAAAAAACTGCAACTACAATTGCTATGAAACAAGCAGAAGCTAAAGCAGCTGAAGAAAAAACTTTAAACGAGCAGGCTGAAAAGCAAGCAGAAGTTGAAGTTCAAGAAAAAGCTGTTCAAGAAGCTAAACAGGAAGAACAAAAATCTGTAATCCAAGCAGGATTAACAGGAGCCGAAAGGCTTATCTCAGATGTTGAGAGAAGAGTTAACGAAAAGCAAGAAGATCTTAGCAAAGTAGTTAAAGAACTCGAAGCTCAGCTAATTGAGAAATCATCAGAAATCATGAATATTCGTGAGTCAAAAAGACACTTCGGTGATAGAACAGGAAGCACAGACTGGAAAACAGAATTTAAAGAAGATGTAATCGACGCTAAATTCGCTGGTCTTGCTACAGGAAAAGGTTGGAATAACGACCATGCAAAATCATTAATGGAAAAAGTTAATGTAATGTCAGGTGTTGAAGTATCATCAGCTGATTTTGAGCAAATCGTTTCAACTAACATTGAAAGAGATATTCAAAATGAGTTAGTATTGGCTCCTCTATTTAGAGAAATCCCAATGAACTCTGCTAATATGATTATCCCAATCTTACCAGATAGCGGCTATGCTGAATTTACAGCTAACCAAACAGCTTCTGGAAGCGCACCGAAAGGTAACTTAGACCCACGAGGCGATGCATATGATCCAGCTAATGGAGCAGGTGTCGACTTAACTGAGAGAACACTTTCAACTAAAAAACTTATTTCACAATCATACTTAGGTAATGAAACTGAAGAAGATGCTATCCTACCGATCCTTCCTTTAATTAGAGAATCAATGGTAAGATCTCATGCTAGAGCAATGGAAAATGCTATCTTAGCTGGTAATCACGCAGACGGTGCTTTTGGTACTGGCGGTGCAGCTTTTGAAGGGCTAATCACAATGGCTGGGGCTAACAAGACCCAATCAGCTACAGCTTTCGCTTCTGAAAAACTAACAGCAGCACAGTTGTTAGGTGCTAGAAAGAACATGGGTAAATATGGTATCAATCCTTCAGACGTAGTATATGTTGTCTCTCAAAGAGGCTACTACGAATTACTAGAAGATGCTGAGTTCCAAGATGCTAACCTAGTTGGTAATCAGGCAACTAAGCTAACTGGTGAAATTGGAACTGTATTTGGTTCAAGAGTATTAATGTGTGATGAATTTGCTACACCAGCAATTTCAAAAATGCACGCTCTTGCGGTTAACCCAAGAAACTTTGTATTACCAAGACTTAGAGGTGTAACCATTGAGTCCGATTATGAAGTAGCTAATCAAAGAAGAGTCCTAGTGGCTTCTCAAAGATTAGGATTTACGGATCTAATTGATGCGTCAACTGCTTGTCACGTACTACAGTACAAAGGTAGCTAATACCTAATAGGTTTTCGTGGGGTTTACCTAAAACCCCACACTTTTTAACTATGGCAGACTTAATAACAGTAAATGAATACAAAGACGCAGAAGGACTCCGAGGCGAGAAGGATGACGACCGTCTATCTGTTATGGTACCTCTGGTATCTGATTTAGTTAAGAAGTATTGCGGAATAAGTTTTGTAGACTTTTATTCTACAGATAAGGTTGAAACTTTTACAATCAATGACAACTACACAAGCACCATTACAATGAGTGAAAGTCCGTTAGTTACGGTTGATACAGTAAAAGAAAGACCAGACTATGGAAGTCCTTATGCAACTCTTACTACAGGCAACTACGAATACTATGTAGATGCAGAAAGTGATGCGGTTATAAGAACAAACGAAAGTGGTAATCCCATCTCTTGGAAAAAAGGAGTAGGTTCTGTACAAATTACATATAATGCAGGATATTCAACATGCCCAAGTGATTTAAAACTCGCACTCTTTGACTTAGTAAATTATTACATGAAAGACGAACATAAAGAAAGAAGAAGTTTAGGCAATGCCCAAATGAGTAACCAAGGAACTTCAGGTATAAAATCAAGTACTGACTTTCCAGACCATATTAAGAGAGTACTAGATTTATATAGAGTTGTAATTTAATGTCAAAAGAACTTAGACATAAGTTAGCGAAAGAGATTATAGATAACAGTAAAAAGAGAAGTGGAACTTATGATATTGGAGCTCTGTTTGATGAAGGACAAACATCTATAAATAGAGTTAATTTAGAGAATATTGTATCAAACTATTTTAATAAAAGAGCCAATGCAATACCACTAACTCAAGAAACAATAAAGATGACACCTGAACAGTTAAGATGGCATTACTTTACAAAACAGTTAATGGATGCAGTTAGAAATAAAAAAGGTAGACTATGGAAAATTGCTAAACAAGGAATAGTAAAAACAAA
>Ga0257114_1003131_pt1 | contig 10623 bp, 7 predicted proteins | sample SI112_10mmetaG_FD_190149 | JGI IMG/M metagenome (GOLD analysis project Ga0257114, IMG submission 190149) | Marine microbial communities from Saanich Inlet, British Columbia, Canada - SI112_10m | ecosystem: Environmental > Aquatic > Marine > Inlet | place: Canada: British Columbia | collected... | reverse complement strand
CGATGCATTCGCGCGCGACGACGTCGCACTTTTCCGCCGCCTCGCCGACGTTCGCCGCGTCGCGCGGCGTCTCGAGCGCACCCCAGCGCTCGAGACGCGGGCGCGAGACGTGGACGCGGGCGTTTGACTCACCGGGCGAGGCTCGGGAGCGTCGGCCGTGGGCGGTGTCGCTGGCGAGGGTGTTCGAGTGGGAGGACGTGCTCGAGGCGTCGAGCGGCGACGGTTACGACGACGAGTCGACGAGCGATGACGATGAAACCGGCGAGAGAACGGGCAAGGCGAGCGCCCCGACGCGAGGTACTAGTGATGAGTTCGTCATCGTCGACGGCGCGAACGTCGCGTGGGGATTGGCGCAGAAATTGAAGAGTCGGTTTCAAGCGAAGACGCGCGTGCCGATGTCCGCAGCCGTGGTCATGGCGTTGGATTACGAGCCTTGGCTCAGGCGAGGATTGAAGACGCACGCGTTCATTCCGCGAGAGTACGTCGTCGGATACGTGAACTCGGTGTGCGATGGTGGAGGATTAGGGACGGTGAACGCAGACGTGGTGGAGTATTTAGGTAAAGGCGTGTGGTGCAACCGACGACTGATGGACGAGGTGGAAAAGGGACGAATCACGCTCGTCTCGCGAGCGGGCGACGACGGGCGAGGGTCGCGCAAGGCGGATGATTTGACGATTCTGCGACGCGCGAAGGAGGCTGACGCGTGGATATGCAGTAACGACAAGTTTCGCGATCATAGACGAGAGCGAGACATTGGATTTAGCGGCGGCAAGGCGATGAAGGAGTTCGCGCGACTGCGCAGAATAGATCACAACTTTGTCGTCGCGCCGGGCTTAGACGACGTCACCCTCGACGCGATGCTCGAAGCGAGCGAATGGAACCCACGCGTGGGTTCGCATCACTTCGATGCGTACGACGGACCTCGCCGCGCGCCGCCGCGCGTCGGCGACGACGCCGTCTCGCCGCCGTACCACGCGATGCCGCACGCCGTGCTTCCGATTTATTTCGAGCCGTTACCCACGGATTCGATGAAAACCGCGCGTAAAACGTTTCTCGAGCGCAAGGACTGGGAACTACCGAGGATCAAGTGACCGTCGCGTCGCCGCCCGTCGCCGCGCGTCGGCGCGCGGAGACCAAGCGGCCGAAACATCATTCGCCTATAAATTCGCCTTAAATTACACGTTAGAAAATTCGTATAATATAGCTAAAAAAGCCATGAACGAACCACCGGTCGCACGCGCCGCCGCCGCCGCGGCCGCGCCGCCGCACTCGTCGCCGCGCGTCGGCGCTCGATCGCCGCCCGTCGCCGCGCGACGACGCGCGATGCAGTACAACTTTAAGAAGATCGCGAGCGTGCCCGCGGCGAGCGATTTCATCGACGTCGTCCTGAGCCGCACGCAGCGACAGACGCCGACGGTCGTCCACGCCGGCTACGCCATCGCGCGCATTCGCCAGTTTTACATGCGCAAGGTGAAGTACACGCAGCAATCGTGGAACGAAAAGCTGTCGAGAATCCTCGAAGACTTCCCGAGAGTCGATGACGTGCACCCGTTCTACAGCGATCTGCTGAACGTGCTGTACGATAAGGACCACTACAAGCTGGCGCTAGGGCAGCTGAACACGGCGCGAGCGATGATTGATAAAATCGCGAAGGATTACGTGAAATTGCTCAAGTATGGGGATTCGTTGTACAGGTGTAAGCAGTTGAAAAGAGCGGCGCTGGGGCGGATGTGCACCATCATGAAAAAACACGCGGCGAGCTTGGCGTATTTGGAGCAGGTGCGACAACACATGTCGCGTCTGCCGAGCATCGATCCGAACACGCGGTCTATTTTGGTGTGCGGGTATCCGAATGTGGGTAAATCGAGCTTTATGAACAAGGTGACGCGAGCGGATGTTGAGGTGCAGCCGTACGCGTTCACGACGAAGTCGATTTACGTCGGTCACACGGATTACAAGTACTTGCGGTGGCAAGTTTTGGACACGCCGGGAATTTTGGATCGACCGTTGGACGAACGAAACACGATTGAAATGCAGTCCATCACCGCCTTGGCGCATCTTCGAGCGGTCGTGCTGTACATAGTAGATATTAGTGAGCAGTGCGGATTCTCGATCGCGCAACAGGCGGCTTTGTTTCACTCCATCAAACCGTTGTTCGCCAACAAGCCGCTGGTGGTGGCGATTAACAAAATCGACGTGCGCAAGCTCGAGGACTTGAGCGCCGAGGATCGGGCGCTGATTGACGGCATGCGCGACGCCATGCGTGGCCCGGCGGCGATGCAGCTCGGCGATGACGATGCTCTGCCGATCATGTCCACACTCAGTGAAAACGGGGTCATGGAGGTGAAGAATAGATGTTGCGATTTGTTGCTCGCGCACCGGGTTGAGCAAAAGCTCGCCAGTCGTCGCGCGGGAGAGGTGATGAACCGCTTGCACGTCGCCACTCCGGTGCCGAGAGATTCGAAACAGCGTCCGGCGTTTATACCATCGACGCTCGAGGCGAGCCGCGCGCGAAAAGCCGCGGGTGAAAAGATTGTCACGGAGAAGGAGTTGCAAGAACAAAACGGCGGCGCCGGTGTGTACTCGGCGGATTTGCGCAAGCGCTACATGCTGGAGAACGACGATTGGAAGTACGACATCGTTCCCGAGATTTACAACGGCAAGAATGTGGCGGACTTTATCGATCCCGAGATCGAGGCCAAGCTCGCCGAGCTCGAACGCGAGGAAGACGAGCTCGAGGCGAAGTGGGAAGCCGAGCGCATGGACCGCGAGCCGCAGGAGGCGGATTTAGACGAAGACGAGCGCGCGCTCCTCGGCGAGGTTCGCACGCGCCGCAACAAGCTCGTCGCCGAGCACAGACGAAAGAAAGCTGCCGGAAACAACAATCCAGTCGTCCCACGCAAGGTGGACCACGAACGCAAGCTCAACACGAAGAACATGAAGTCAAGCTTGGAGTCCATGGGCTTGGACGCCACCGCCGCCGTCGAGCGCGCGCGGTCGCGCTCTCGCGTCGTCAAGCGCGGGCGTTCCATGGGCGCCGACGCCTCCATGGGCGCCGACGACGCCAACGAAGACGGCAAGAAGATGCGCACATCCAAGTCTCGCTCAAAATCCGTCGCCAAGCGCGTCAAGGACGAAGTCGGCGGCGGCCTCAAGAGCGTCGACGCCACCCTCCGCGCGACGAAGATGGCGGACAAGGCGCAGCGCAAGCGCAACAAGTTGGCCAAATCCGGCGAGGGCGATCGCACCATCAACACCAAGCTGCCCAAGTGGTTAAACAGCGGCAAGCGCGGCAACGGCAAGACCGATCGCCGTTAGCGGGCATCCATTCATTCGTTGTAACATCGACATCGCGCCCCGGCGTTGACCGAAGCGCGCCTCGCGAACGACCCGAACCTCAGATCTCGCCATCGCGCCGCTCGCCTCTCGACGACGATGCCGCGCGCGATGGAAACCGAGAGCGACGTCGCCACGGACGACGAGATCGCGTCGCTTCGCGCCGTCGTCTTCGCGAGCGACGCGGAGGGCGACGCGACGACGACGACGGAGAGTTCAACCGCGACCGCGATCAAAAACAAAGAACTCGCCATCGAACGACTTGGAAACGCGTACGCGTCGCGAGACGACGCGAACGCGTTCAAGACGCTGTTTAGCGAGCTGAGACCGATGCTGGCGAAGGCGCCAAAGGCGAAGACGGCGAAAATCGTGCGGGGATTGATTGAAATCATGGGAAGGATTCGAGGACACGACGCGATGCAGGTGGAGCTGTGCAGAGAGCACGTCGAGTGGGCGCGAGCGGAACGACGGACGTTTTTGAGACATCGCGTTGAATTGCGATTGGCGACGTTGCATCTGACGATGCGGGATTATCCGGAGGCGTTGCGCGTCGTCGGCGCGCTCGCGCGCGAGGTGAAAAAGTTGGACGACAAGTTGTTGCTCGTAGACATTCACTTGCTCGAATCGAGGATACACTACGCGTTGCGTAACTTGCCGAAGAGTAAGGCGGCGCTGACGGCGGCGAGGACGAATGCGAACGCGATTTACGTGCCGCCGAGCGTGCAGTGTCAAATCGACGCGCAGAGCGGCATTTTACACGCCGACGAGAAGGATTACAAGACGGCGTACTCTTATTTTTTCGAAGCGTTCGAGCAGTTAAATTCGTTAGACGAGAAATCTTCCGCGGTGACGGCGCTCAAGTACATGCTGATGTGCAAGATTATGTGCGGCCAGGCGGAGGACGTGAGCACGCTCATCTCTAGCAAGGGCGGTTTGCAGCACCAAGGCGAAGCCTTGGACGCGATGAAGGCGGTGAGCGAGGCGTACAAGGCGCGCTCGTTGAAGGATTTACAGAACGTTTTGCGCGGATACAGTGCCCAACTTGGTGACGACCCCATCATAGCTGCGCACCTGGGCAGCTTGCAAGACTCCTTGATGGAGGAAAACTTGAAGCGTCTCATTGAGCCCTTCTCGCGAGTCGAAATCGCCCACGTCGCCGACTTGATCGAGCTTCCCATCGCCGAAGTCGAGATGAAACTTTCGCAAATGATCTTAGACCGAAAATTCGAAGGCATTCTCGACCAAGGTACGGGTTGCCTCATCGTCTACGACGACCCGAGCGCCGAGACGATGTACAAAGCCGCCCTCGACGTCGTTCAAAACGTCGGCAAAGTCGTCGATTCACTCACTGTCAAGTCTTCCAAAATTGTCGCTTAGGACTTTGGAACGTTTTAATCAATCATTGACGTGTCATCGAGTCGTCTTTCCTCGCGTGCGCCATCCAAACCGACGAACGCGCGCAAGAAATATTCCAACGACCGCGGCGCAGGCGCAAGTTGTAGGCACAAGTATATCAACAAACAAAAATCGCTACGTGAATTTCCTAGATTTGACGACGCTCGTTTTAACACCCGTGAGCTCACCACCGTAGCCATCTGTCTTTTCTTTGACATCGCGAACGGAGCCTTTTCTTCGAGTGACGGCGCGGCCGAATTTGCCGCGAAGCCGAACACGCGGGTTTTTCGCCTCCTTGTTTCTGTGCGGAGTGAGACCTCTGTTCGACATAATGGTTTGTCCAATTTCGCGCTTGCCGTCGATATCCTCCTCCGGGGCGATAACCAAGCCTGGTTCGCGCGTGTACTTTTCAGCCTTCGCGCGACGCTTGCTGTCACGCAAGTCGGCGGCGGCGATGTATTGCTCATCATCGTCAACGTGTGCGCCACGAGGCTCATCGTCTGCGTCCATTTGCATTTGTTGCTTGCGCTGTAAAGAGCGAGCAACACCGCGTTCGTACTTAGACCGGCGTTCCTACGAGTGATAAAAAAGGGGGGTTCATGGTCAGTGTCGGCGACTCTACTCGACGAGGCAAAGAATATTCCAAACGCTTCGCGCGCTCGACGACAATAGCGTGTGTTGACGAGCTTTGTGAAGCGTGCGGTGTTGAATGTGGCATCAATTTTGACCCCGGCCGATCATGGAGAGGAAAACACCCGAAGCTTCGATATGATGCGATGAAACGCGCGAGAGAAAACGCAAAAATACTCACCCCGAGCGTATCGCGCAACGGCACATCTTGTTCTCCAGAAGTGATATCTTGACTGGGCTTTTTGTACCCTTCCGTGACGGTATCCACCAAACGACGTTTACGCGAAACTTTGTCGAGCTCTTCGGTGCGCTCGACGAGATCGGCGACGTCGTCGCCGAAGTCGCCGACGGCGGCGAGCGAGTTGACGTTTCTCGTCGAGGCTTTTTGTCTTCGTCGCTCTTGTTTGGAAAGCGGCACGCGCGTGAACAAATCTTCCTCCACTCGCGCGCGAGCTTCCATTCTTGCCATCTCGCGCTTCGCGAACGCGCTTTGGACCAAATCTTCGTCTCCCAAACCAACCTCCTCGGGAGCTTCGCCGACTTCGCGAGCGAGTTCCTGCGGGTGAGCGAAAACGAGTGCGAAAGACGAGTCAGTCGATATTCGCGGTCGACGCGAGCGCTGATAAATGTCCAACTCTTGATTGGATGTTCACCGACGGCGAAGCGAGCGGCACCCTGCCCAAGATTTGGTACGTGTGATTTCCGCCAGTAGATAAGGAAGCCCCGGACTATCTCATGGAAGGAGACCCGGGGGGCAAACAGGCGTTTCGCGCCGCGACGAAAAGACAATCGAAGATGCGCTCGACGCGAGCGTATCCGCGCACGTACCTTGATGAGCTGTGATCGACCGGCGCGACGACGCTGCTCCTTGCTTCTTCGCAATTCTTTGGCGTCTTTACCTCCGACTTCGTAATCCATCGAAGTGGGTAACATCTTCGGCGGTCGATACACGCCGTCGCCGCCCTCTTCGTCTTCGCCCGTCTTGGAAACCAGAGCGTTGGGATTCGGGGCGAATCTGAGTGGATCTTCATCGTCGTTCGCAACGGTCGAACGCTCGGACGCGCTCGCGAGTTTCAACAATTTATCAATCTGCGTCGCGAAGAAAAAGTGTACCTCTGTCAGTTTGCGGCGCGACGAAGCGCGCGTAAAATCTTCGCGATGATGGTAAAGGTGGCTGAACGACGACGCGCGGCTCAGTCCCTTAGATGTTCTTAAAACCTTCAGTGAGTAGTCAGGCCAATGCTGTGAGCGTTTACATCACCGCCGAACGTCGTCGTCGCAGCCACCATCGCGGCGAAAAGGCGCGTCTTGTTCGTCGTCGAGAGCGCGGTCAGTCTTCGCACCTGGTACTGAAGCTTCTTATCGATCGGTCGCAGTTTTTCGAGGTACAGTCGAATCTCGACCAATCTCTCAATCACTGGATGGTCCTTCACGCTGCGACCTTCGGATTTGAGCAAGAGGTAGAACACGATGGACGAGCAATAACTCAGCATCAAAAGATACTTGGTGTCCAAGTACGAAATACCCTCCGCCGTCGCGAACGCGCCGTTGCGCGCGGCGTTCACCAAGGGTTCGACGCTCTCTTCGATCGCGCTCAAAGTCGACGTCAGCTCCTTCGTGAGGGCGACGAGTTCTGGGGCGTCGCTCGCCGCCGCCGCGTCGTCCTCCGCCGCGAGCCGCTCCTCGCGTTCCTCCGCCGTCAGCGTCTCAATCTCCACCGCCGACGCTTTCTTGGTCGACGACTTCTTACCATCGCCCCGACGTAAGTTCGCAACCTTCGCCCCGAGCGTGTCCTCCGCCTCCTCCTCGCTCTCGACCCCGAAGTCCTCCGCTCGCATCTCCTCCGCCATGAGCTTGCGCATTCGTCGCGCCTCCTTCTCCTCCTCCATGCGATCCTCCTCATCGCTCAATCCCTCGTGATCGACGTCGTCGTCCCCGTAGAAATCAACCTTCCGCTTCCCTTTGATTCCGAACCCTCCGTCCTCGTCCTCGTCCTCGTCCTCGTCCTCGTCCTCGTCCGCCACCGCGTCTCTCCGCACCCGTCCCTCCAGCCGTCTCCGCTGCGCCTTCATCGCCTTCGCCAGCGCCGCTTCCTCGCTGTCCGAGTACCCATCCTCCTCCTCATCATCATCCATTCCATCCCTCGCGTCCTCGTCCTCCTCCTCGTCGTCGTCGTCATCGCTCTCGCGCTCGCTCTCGTCTTCGTCGTCCGTCGAGTCGTCGTCGACGCCCATCGCGCCGTCCTCCTCCTCCCCGCGCCCGTCCTCGCTCTCGCTCGACGTCGCGCTCGTTCGCAGGCCGACGTAGTTCGCGTCCATCGCGCCGAATCGCGCGTCGTTCGCGTCGTTCGCGTCGTCGACGTCGTCGCGCATCCATCGCGTCGACGCCGCGCCGCCGCCATCGCGTCGTCGACCCATGATTCGTCGAACGCGCGCGTCGTTCGCGTCCGCGACCGCCGCGCGCGCGCGTCGCGGTTCGAGCGTCGTTCGCGCGGCGCGTTCGCGGCGCGTCGACCGACGCTCGAACCGGCGCGTCGACGAGAGCCGCGGATCGAGACGCGTCGACGCCGGCGGCGCGACCATGAATACCCATAAATCCTAAACCCTCGTATATTGAGTATATATATACCCATATACCGTGATTCGTCGCGCGAACGCCGCACTGCGTCGCGCGACGCCGACGCCGCGCGACGCCGACGCCGCGCTCGCGGCGCGCGAAGCCTCGATGGACGACGCCGAGGGCGACCGCGACGCGCCGGGCGACCGCGCGTCGTTCGTCGACGACGATGGGACGCGCTACGACTGGGACGAAACGCTCGAGCGATTCGTCGCGCGCGACGACGACGCGACGACGCGCGACGCCGACGCGATGACGTACGACGGCGCGAGCGACGCGGAGGAGATCGCGAACGCGGTGAAGACGTTCGACGCGATCAACGCGCTGAAACGAGCGACGGAGGAGGACGCGGGGGACGGGGAGGACGCGAGACGCGCGAGAAAGCGCGCGGCGGCGCTGGAACGCGCGGCGGAGCGCGCGAAGCGCGCGAAGGCGAAGCGAGCGGGCGAGGGATTCGATGGGAATAAAAATGTGAAGTCGACGGGGGCGTACGTGACGGGGCTGCCGTCGGACGCGACGGAGGAGGAGTTGGGGGAGGCGTTTAAAAAGTGCGGCGTGGTGAAGCTGGACGCGAAGACGGGACGAGCGAGGGTGAAGGTGTACAGGGATGCGGACGGGAAGGTGAAGGGAGATGGGTTGGTGGTGTTTTTGAAGGCGCCGAGCGTGGATTTAGCGATCGCGCTGTTGGATCAGACGGAGTTGAGGCTTGGGGACGCGACGACGAGGATGACGGTGACGGCGGCCAAGTTTGAGGCCAAGGCGCGGGGGGACGACGAAGGTGGGGGGGCGAAAGTCGCGGCGAAAGCGAGCGGTGGCGGCGCGCGAATGACGAAGGCCGATCGCAAACGCGCGGCCGCTCTTCTGAAAAGGCAAGAGGCGGAGGCGTTGGGATGGGCGGGTTTCGACGACGACGTCGACGCGAAGAAGCTCATCGTCGTCTTGCGGCGGATGTTTACTTTAGAAGAGATGTACGCCGACGCAAATTTGCGTAAAGAGCTCGAAGAAGACGTTATGGAGGAAGCGCAGCGTACGTGCGGGCCGGTGATGAGCGTGAAGACGTACACGACGTCGCAAGATGGAACGATGACGATTCGCTTCAAATCTCTCGAAGCCGTCGAAGCGTGCGTCAAGGCGTGGAACGGTCGCTGGTTTGACGGTAGACAAATAGAAGCCTCGATGTGGGACGGAAAGAGTAAGTTTGTGAGCCAACGTGACGAGAGCGAGGCGGCGCAACGTGCGCGGTTAGACGCGTACGCCGCCGAACTCGGCGGCGGCTCGGACGCCGAAGACGCCGAAGACGACGACGACGACGACGACGACGACGAACATTCCGACGACGAACAATAGAATATAAAAAAGAATAAACAAACTAGCCGCTAAAAGCACATCTTAATCCGCGCGTCGTAATCCTTGATCTCGCGTATCGTGTCGCTCACCTCCTTTGCCGAAAACACAAACATCGTGCACCATATCGACGAGTACTTTTTTCCGCGCGGCTTCACCTCCACCTCCACCTTCGCCTCCCCGGCCGCCCCCGCGATCTTTTCGACCAATCCAGAGACAAATCCCTCCTCGCTCGCCGTCTCCGCCGTCGTCACGACTTGATACGTGTACTTTGCCGGGAATTGTTGTATCGTCTCCATGATTTCGCCGTCGTCGCGCTCGCTCGTGTCATACGGCGCGTCGTACTCCCCTCGCAGCGCTCTGACGTACAGGTCGAATCGCGTGGCGCCGAATTCGTTCAGCGGTTCGCCGGTCTTCGCGTCGATCAAGTCGCCGCGCTCGTCGAGGACGAGATCTTTTGCCCAGTCCGGCGTCGCGGCGTCGTCACCTCCTTCCGGAACGGCGCGCGCGCGGGCGCGGCGTTCGCGGTGCGCGCGCGCGGGCGCGACGCGCGACGCGCGCGCGTGTGAGGTCGCGCACGACGCGGTGCGGTGCGAGCGCGCGCGGGCGGCGAGCATGGCGGCGCGATGTGACGCGGCGCGTCGGCGCCGAGCGAAGTCAAAGCGGTACGATTACACGTCGCGCGAGAGTGGCTCATAAGAAATATTTACCGGCGAACACGGGCTCGGCGGGACCGGTCATGATGATTCTGCCGTCGCTCTCGCGCCATTCGATCTCGAGCGGGCCTCCCGGGAGCTCGACGGTGCACCGTCGATCGACGCGGCCCTCGAGGACGCCGGCGACGACGGTCGCGCAGGCACCGGTGCCGCACGCGAGCGTGGCGCCGGCGCCGCGTTCCCACACGTGCATCTTGACGTAGTTTCTGTTGACGACTTGGGTGAACTCGGTGTTCGTTCGCGCCGGGAAGCACGGATGCGACTCAAACTTGGGGCCGACGACGCTCAACGGGAATTCGTCCAACTTAAGACCCGGACCGTCAGCCTCGCCACCGGCGCGACCGAACGTGATGCAGTGCGGGTTACCCATAGACACCGCGTTCACTAACCACTTCTCACCGTCCACGTCCATCTCCGCGCGCACAACCTTACCGTCTTGGGTCGCCGCGAGCGTCGTCGGGACTTCGCTCGGCTCAAAAATCGGCATCCCCATATCCACCGCCACCTGTCCATCCGCCCGCATCTCCGGTTGAATCAACCCCGCCAGCGTTCCAACCTTGAACTTTTTCGGCGGCATGGCGTCTAA
>Ga0257114_1003121_pt1 | contig 10647 bp, 5 predicted proteins | sample SI112_10mmetaG_FD_190149 | JGI IMG/M metagenome (GOLD analysis project Ga0257114, IMG submission 190149) | Marine microbial communities from Saanich Inlet, British Columbia, Canada - SI112_10m | ecosystem: Environmental > Aquatic > Marine > Inlet | place: Canada: British Columbia | collected... | reverse complement strand
TCGACCAGCACCACCACCAGAACCACCATTTGAAGCACTGATTCCAGATTGAATACCACCTGTTCCACCACCAATAGAAGTAATAGAATCGAAAACAGAATCTCCACCATTTGCCCTTGCAGCACCACCAGAACCCACTGTCACCGTTTTGTTTCCAGTTGAAAGACTTAATGCACTTTCAGCAGAGGAGTTTCTTCCAGATGTTTGTCCAGAAACATTAGTTCGATACCCACCAGCACCGCCACCGCCACCACCGCCGCCAGATGAATCACCTCCGCCTCCAGCGCCTCCGGCAATAACTAGATATTCAACATCTAAAGATGCAATAGTATTTGTAAATGTTCCAGATGATGTGAATGTATGAATTCTATAATCACCAGAAGTTGTAATTGTTCCACCAGAAGGTAATGCAATAACAGTTTTAGATTGTGAATTAGAAGATGGCGTTCCATCTTGATTATTAATAGAAATAGTAATTGTATCACCAGCAGTTTGTCCATAGACTGCACTAGGAACTGCTACAGTGGCAGAACCAGATGATACTGATTGACCAGTAATCGTTGCAATTGTTGTTGAACCTTCTTTAAACACAACATCAATAGTATCTGTTGCATTTGTCATTGAAAGTGTTAAACTAGTTGATACTCCAACTAAAATAGTTCCAGAAACAGAATCAAGTGTAGGAATAAGGTTTGTTGCAATCCAAATACTGCCGTCATAGAATTCTAAAGAGCCATTTGATGAGTTGTATCTAGATTCACCTGTATCTGGACTAGATGGTCTTTGTGCAGTTGTACCAGCTGGTAAAGAAAGTCCACCAGTTGATGTATTGGGTTGGTCTGAAATCGCTGTAGGTGTTACTACAACATTGTCCAATGCAGATGCAATAATGTCGCCATCAGCTTCAAATAGTTCTGCTATAATTTTTGATTTACTTGCCATTAGAGTTGATACCTCACCATTATTTCTGAAGCGTTAGCAGGAGCAAATGTAAACGTAACAACTCCTGTACTTGAATTGATTGCATAATCTACTGTTGGTTTTAAACAAATACCATTATAGAAAACAAATGCGTTGTTTGTTGTTACACTAGTATTACTTAAAGTAAATGTAGTATCCGAACCATCGCCAGTAAAATTGTCGTAAATATAATCTGGGCCTCTACGAACATGAGAACGAAGTCCACCCATATGTTTGATTTCAATATCTGCACTTGTGTCTGGAGCAGATGTAAATGTAACTACATTGTTTGCAAGAGCATAGTTCGTTGCAACTTTCTGAAGAATACCATCAACAAATACCATAATAGAATCTGCATTTGCTGGTGTATCAGAAAGTGTGAATGTTACGTCTGAACCGTCACCAGTGAAAGTATCTGTAGTGAAAGTTTGAAGATTAGATGCAAGTTCTGTTGCCCCAATAGAACCAGCAGGTGGTTTCATATTGTAAGGCCCTACACCTTTGTGAATGACGTAGATGACTGCACCAGTTGGTACTGTCTCTGAGAAGTTTAGAATTCTAGGTTGAGAACTTGAGTTTTCGTGAACTGTATAAGCGGTATCTGGTTCTTGACGAACATTATCTAATACTACTTCAATGTTTGAGGACTCACTGCCTGGAACATCAATGCTTAACTCAACAGCAGCAGCATAGGTTGTCGAACCAACTGAAATACTTCCAAAGTCTGTTTTTACAAAATCTTCCTTTGGAAAACTTGTAGAGACTTGATTTATAAATGGTACGCCCAAGTAACTTGACATTATTTTCTACCCCTTATGCAACATCTTCTAGAATTGAACATACTACATCAACAGTTGATGCAGATGCATATACTCTCACTTGGTCATTACCGTTTAACACAACCTTCTGACCCGACACCACCTTCAAAGCACCGCCCGCTGGGATTGGTGCATTTTTCACAATGTGAAATGATGCAGATGCAGATGAATCTCGTATCTGAACAGTAACCTGTACAGCAGATGAACCTGTGTTTGCAACGTCAAGTTCAATTAGAATTGAGTTAACGGCAGAACCATTGTTTGCAGTATAGACAGCAGTTGGTGAAGAACTATTTGTACTCACACTTGTCGCAAATGCGTTTTTAAAATTGTTTGCCATTCTGACTTCTTCCTTTTTTTATATACTCTTATTTATAACGATTAACCAAGTGCAACACCAATTGCAATGGAAAATCCTTCAGTTGCCATAACACCACCAGTAGTAGGATGTGACATGCTGATTCCGTTTTCGTCTATCAATGCACCATTAATATATAAGTTTCTCCACTCTTTGCCACTCTCACCTAAGTCATAAGTGTTTGTTGCATTGGGGACAATATTAGATGTCAAGTCTGCATTGAAAGTTACACTATCTGTATCTCCATCACCAAGTGTAATGTTTCCATCAGCAGTTATATTGCCTGATGCATGGACGTTACCAGTTACTTGGATACCGTTAGTATCTGTTGTTAATTTTGTGCTTCCATTAAACTGAAGTTTAACTCCACTCGTAGAATCTACATTTAAAGTTCCTGTACCATCGTGTTTGATGATAGAGTTAGAAGCATCATGGTATAGTTGCAAGTCATCACTTATACCCATCTTAATACGATAGGCAGATGCACTTGTTGAATCTTCAAAGTCAATTACGTTAGGTAGTAATACAGTAGACAAACCATTTTGCAATTCTTTGATTGCTTCCAATGCATCTGTTACTGCAACACCGTTAACAGTTGAAGGTAAATTTGCAATATCACCTAAATCTGTAGCGAGTCGATTAAACTCAACTCTCCACTCTTCAAAAGTAAAACTTGCTGGTGCGTTTCTATCTGCCATTATTTTTTATCCACTAATTGCAATAAGAGATTTTTAATTTCGTGCATCTCGCACTTTAGATTATTTATGTCTCTCACTGCACTCCTAAGTTCATCCTTTGATGCTTTTGCATTTCTTGAACGAGTTACTGCTGCTTCGTAAGCTGCCATATTAGTATTGACAATTGCTCCCGAAACTGTATCACGGGCAAGGTCTTGATGATCTTTAACTTTTAAATAATCCGTCATATTATGTTGCCAATGCAATTGCCCGTAAGTCTTTCATACGAGGCGGTTCTGCACAGTTTGTTCCTTGCATTCTAATCTTGATTGCGAAAGAAATAAACTCTGGTAAGTTGTTTACTGTATATTCTCTTTCAATGAAATCATCGAAATCAACTGAAGAGTTAACATTTGAATCTGGTTCACCAGCAGTATTGAAGTACGTCCAACCAATTTCATCAAAGTCAGATGCATCATCTGAACGAAGTATCTTATACATTAGTTGAATTTCTGCACTATCAAACTTAACTGCATCAACGAAACATTTCAGAGATGTAGCAGGTGTTTTCAATTGCGCCTTACGAGTAATGTAAACCACTTCTCCAGAATCACCTTCTGGTTCGTTTGCAGAATTAAACTCAGCAGATGGATAAACATCAGAAGATGTATCTACATTGTCTAATCTGTTTGCAACTGTAACGATAGTCTTTCTATCCAAATCAATGATTGGTGAAAGGTTCTCTACAGATGAAGTCATAGTGAAGATGAGTTCAAATGATTTGTTACCAGATAGTTCGTTTGTTTCGTTAACTTGTGAACATATAATCTTAGGGTCTTCAAAGTAGTAGTTATCAGTAATCGGTATTTGGTCTGCTTGTGACAGAGTTTGTTTAACGAAAGACTGTTGAGCACCACTTGGAGATGTACCAGTTGTTGTTCTTGTCTTAGAAGAAATAGTTGTATTTGGATGTTCAATAACTGGAACAAGAGTTTGCATAGTATCAATCAATGCGTTCTCTGTTGCAGTAACACTTGTGCCACCACCTGTGATATTACCAGATGCACTAGCAGTTGTAGAAACTGTGTATGAATCAATTTGAATATCTTGTAATGCAACATGTGTCTTATTGATTTCTGTTAGTGGAATGCCACTTAACATATACAACTCTACCACTGAAGCATCTGCATGAAGAACATCTGTTCCTTCAACTGCACGAGTCAGAGAAGATATAGTTGTACCAGAAATAGTTCCAGATATAACCTCACTACCAATCTTAACAAAACAAGTTCCACTATTTGGAAATCCTGTATCTGTTGCAAGAGTTAATGATGTTGCCGCTGCAGCGAGAGAACCATTTAATGTTGTCGCAACATTAGAAGATACACCACTAATTGTAACATTATTAGATGTGTTGTACATGTGATGATCTGGATGCGAAACTTTAACTTTGTTCGTTGAAGCAAATGTTCTGATTGGGTTTTCTTTAAGTGTCTTAACTGGAAGTACATCGTTTACCAATGTAACTGCCGCAGACTTAGATGTATCAAAGGTTGCACGATATAGAGTAAACTTCAAGTCCTCTAAATCATATGCAGTCCATGTAGTATTGTTCTGTGATTTAAATAGAACACCAAGATATGGTTGTTCTGAAACCAAACGTGAACCACCTACATCAGTTTCACCCATTCGTGAAATCCATGCAAAGTATTTCTGTGAGTCTGTAAATAATACAACACAATACTCAACACCATCTTTAACATAAACAGGTTCATCAAATGTAACTGTAGTTGCTACTGAAGCATCATCAGAGATTGAAACCTCTGAAGGTTCAAGAGTTTTAGAACCGAATGGTAATACCTTAGTTGTAGGATACCCATTATCCATTTCTCTAATTTGAATAGTAACTGGAAGTGAAGGGTCTTTGCCTTGGAAAAAAGTATCAATCTTAGTAATATATTCTCCACCTTCTGCTTGTGGCATAAAGGATTGTGCAAGCGGATCCCACCAACCAACAACTTCTCTTCTAGTATCAGTTCTACTTGTTGCTTCTGTTTGAGATACATTACGAACCTCAACTCTTGCATTACGAGTAGAAATAATAGTTTCTTGAATTGTACTTAGAATACCAGTTGCAGAATAAATTGCTTGTGCAAATGTTTCTGGTTCTGGAGCAATTTCATTTTTGTCCGAAGAAGTTAATCTGAATACCCTGTCACCAGTTCTGAAACGAGCATTTCCTTGAACATTAGGGTCTGGAATTGCAAATGTACCTACAATTTTACCAGCCGCTGATGTAATCAAATTACCACCAGCACTTCCACCTGATGGAGTTACTAATGATGATACATTTGATTTATCAAAGAATGGATAAACTTTTGTAAGAGGTTTCATTCCAGTAACATTGAATGTGATGTTTCTTGCACGAATGAAAGGAATCAATGCACGAGATACAACTCTATCACCTTGTGACTCTGTATCGATTTGTGCAACAACTGTTGTATTAACCCCTCTTCTAGAACGTGTTCCAGTTTCAGTTTCAGTTGTTTGTCTAATAACAGCACGCCCAGGCACAGAACGAGATTCAGCAGAACCGAATGAATGGTCTCTCCAAGTATTCGAAGTGGATGTTGTAACACCACTCCACTGTGTTTGCCATGCGTTCCATACTGTACCCAATGCATTTGCATTCTGAGCAAGTATTGTGTCGAAGTTACCTTCTCTGTTAATAATCAAATCTGGGATTCTAGTAGTTTCAAACCACTCATCACCAGATGGAGATAGTCTACAAATACCAGCCCATGCAAATGATAGTACAGGGTTTAGGTTTTCAATACGAGTTGCATATGGTTGCTCTACTGCAACTTTGTGTGTGTAAGGAAGTGTTAGAACGTCACCAGTTTTTTGATATTGGTCATTAGTTCTATCAGTGTCCGTTGTGTTTTCTTCTGCAAGAGCAACACCCTTCATAAAGTATTTTGGACGAAGTTCACCGTTCTGCATATCTATAGCATTTCTATAGTCTGGATGCTTCACGTTACCAGTTGCATGTCCTTTAAAGTTATCTACCAAGAAACCAGATTTGAATCTATCAAATCCATCTGCATCTTGAATTTGTAAAGACTTTGCATCTTTCTCTAAAAGGTTCAATGCAGTGTAGTATTCCATATTCTCAATACGAGCTTCTAGTTTACCAATGTCACGCATTGTGTATCTGCGGTTATTTACTGAAGTATAAGTTACATCAGCAATATCAATAACGAAAGCAGGCAGAGTGATATCAGCAAGTTTCATTGCATCATCAATCGGTTTAGGTGTTTGTGGAACTTCTGAATCTGCACCACGAACCACTTTAAACTTACCATCTGCAGCAATAAACAATGAGTCTTTTCTACCAACATAAAAATCAAAGTCATAGATAAAGTTTGAGTTATCTTTAGGAATTGATACTGTTGATGAACCAGTTCCAGCAAAAGAACGAGATTCAATATTGAAAGAATATGAAGTCACTCTATAAACAGTTTGGTTTTGTAAAGTCTGTGTAGTTGTTGTAGCATCTGCAACACGAGGTCTAAAGTCAACTGTATCACGCAAGTCATATTCACCTGTAGGTTCTGCAACCTCTGGGTCAACACGAGTTGCTGAGTATGTTGGGATATCTTTATAACTGATCGAACTGTATGAGTCTACATTAAAGAAGTCTCCTGTACCGTGTGTAAAGTAATCAGCGATAACCATCAATCGTCCAACAGGAGCAACTGTATTTGGTTTACGAACTATTCTACCGATATCATAAAAGTTGTCTCGTTGTCCAGTGTCTAATGTAAAATTGTTTGTTACGATTCTAGAACCAGCAGTAAAGGTATCTAGAGTTGCTGTTTCAGCACTCTCTGCACCAGTGATAGTTTCACCAGATTCAAAATCTGTATTATTGATTGGAACAAATGTGACAGGAGAAATTGTGTTTACAACTCTTGCCTTTGCACCAGAGGTAGTACCAGTAATCAATTCACCTTGTGTGAAGTTACCAGATGCACCTGTAATAGTCCACTGTGGAAGAACAGGGTCAGTACTTGCATCTTCTGAATCAAAGACTGCCCACAACTTATGAATATCTGCAACACCCAATGAAATATCTTTGTGGTGTCCAGAAGTACCATACTTCTCTGTACCAGCAGTACCATTATGTACAAGTACTTGATACATTCTACTTCTTGTCTTAGATTTCTCTTGAACTGTAGTTCTTGTAATCGTTGAGATAAGACGTACTGTTGCACCATCACCAAATGGGGAATCTGTATTATCTTCAATCTGAAGAGAACCAGTACCAGCACCAGTGACAGTTATATGTGAGTTTTCTAAATCAATCTTGTCGCCTGCGACAGCAGTACCACCAGTACCAGCTGTTAAAACTGTAATAACATAATCAGTATTAGAGACTGCATTGAATGTTTCGTTTGCCCCTGCAGCGAATGAAAGTTCACCAGAGGAGTTAGATTGTCCAACGAAAGACCTACGAATAACAACTGAAGAGTCTGATACTCCGTTGTTTAGTTCTGTCTTTAATGTTTTAATTGTATTCTTTTGTAGTTTACGAAGAAGTACGTTCTTATTTTGGTCACGAAGAGATGCTCTTTTACGAACAAAGGATACTGAGGATACTGCGTTAGTAACGTCAGCACTCAAGTCTAAAGTTTGTCCACTTATTGAATCAACTCTTCTTTCTTCTAATGCACCATTTGAACCAGAAGGAATAGAGATAATATCTCCAACCTCAAGTTCTGTTCCAAAGTCTGTTTGGAAACCTTGAACTGCATCTTTATCACCAGTAAGAATTGTGTTAAGTCCTGCTATAGTTGTACTTGTTTCGAGAACAACATCAGATGTAAAGTGTGGGTCTGTTCCACTATCTGTAGAAGGCATGTATGTTTGTTTAACTCTACTGAAATCAAATCCACTAACTACTGAGATTGTTAAATCTGCGTTAGAACTATTTTCAATAATTTGATCTGTTTCTGTAGAACTTGTACATGTAACCTTTTCACCAGCAGTGAAGTTACCAACAACAGAAGCAACTGTAATAGTTGTACTACCTGTCATATCAGTTGTACCGTCAACTTCATGTGCTACTACGAAACCGTATGCACCTGTACTTACTCCAGTAATCTTATCACCAGCAACAGGGACAGCAGAAGGAGTACCACTCATTGTGAGTTTAGTAAACATTCTAATGTCAAAGAGGTATAGGTTATACTGTGCGTCTGTACCAAATTCACTTTGTGAGTTTGCAACACCAGAGAAGTGTTCAAATGCTCTTGCACGAGCAACACCAATTTGATTACCAGACTTAGAACCTGCTGAAGTTGTTTGAGTATCAAACAAACCAATTTGTCTGTACGGTTCTGAAATGTCACCAGAGATGAATGGAGATATTTCTGGAGAAGAGTATGCATTTGTTACACGAACAAAGTTACCAACTTCTACAGGAGTAACTGCGGCATTATAATTCTCAAAAATTCTTGGTTTAAGAATATCGATATATCTTGGTGCAATTGTTTCTACTTCATACCCACGAACATATGCTTTGCCTGGCGATACTTGAACTGTCAAGTGGTTATCAGTAGCAGTGTTTTGATCATCTGTGATTGATAGAGGGTCATAGATACCATTATTCAAACCATCATTCGAAGTTTCACGAATATCAAGTTGAAAAGGACGTACAGAGTAATCTCCAGATTCGTCATAAGTTCTACGAGCAAGTGTCTCCCCAATAACAGAGTATTCTGTGTTTCTTGCTTTCTCTTGTATGACACCTAAGTCAGTACGAAGAAGTTCAATAAAGTTTGAATCATCAGTAGATGTTAAGGAAAGTTTTGCAAGAGTCAAAGTTATCTTTAAACGATGAGCACCCTTTGCATTTAAATTTGTTGAACCCTGAGCGTTATCCAAAAGAGTTGTATCTTCTTCTGGTGTTTCTAAAGATTCTGTAACTGTAAGACCAACACGATAAGAAGGTCTATCAGTGTATTTGTCTAGAATAAGTCTTTGTGTTGCAACCTTAACAAAATGTCCACGAACAAAGTAAACACCCTCTTCGATATTTGCAGAAGAACCTGTTGCAGTTGCATCTGTTGCTTGAAGAGTTGCAGAGTCTACACCACTTCCAAAAGAACCCACTATACCATCTGCATTAATATTTTCACCGTCTGCAAATTTAGCAGTTACGTTGTCAGTACCACTACTTACATACTTTACATAAAGAGTAATAGGGTCAGAAGTAGTTGCGGCAAATGCTTCGATAACCTCAGCAACAACACCAGTTGTTCTACCAGTAATTCGTTTACCAACATAACTTTGAATCTGTTCAGATATGTCTGAACCAGAGATTGTTGATTGTAACTTTACTGCATAGTATTCATTTGTAAAACCAGTTGAGCCTGGGATAACCACTGTTCCTTCTTTGAACATGTGGCGTCCAAATCTTTCGATTTGGCTCTGCATAATACTTTGGAGTTGTGTCAGCTCACGTGCTTGTACTGAGAAGCCAGGGCGAAATAATACCCTATGAAAATTTTTATCTTCAGTAAAGTCATCGTAATATGGACTGACATTGAGGTTTGTCTTTTCCATGTTTTAGAATTCCACTACAATTTTAATATCTTCTGTTTGGTCAGATGCTCTTGATATGGGGCGTCTGTTTTCCACATATAGAATGTGTCCACTATCTGCTTCAAGTTCTGGATTTGCATAACCACTTGTAAAGGTTAATGTTGAACCACCAGACAATGTTACTGTTTGAGATGACGTTGACGAAACCGCTGCAGCACCTCCAGATGTACCACCAGTGATTGTATGAGTACTACTAAATGCAACTGTATTACCAGAAGAAGCAATACCATGATTTGCATATTGTTCTTGTAAGTAATAAAGAATGTTATTTGCAGAATCAAATTCAACAACTTTACCTACAGCACCAGTAGTTGATTGAGTAATCTTTTCGTCAATCTCATATGGTGCAGATGGGTTTGCTGCAAGTTTAACTGCATATGTTTGTCTACGAGTTGATGCACTTGATACTGTTGTAGTACCAAAGTTGAAAGGGTCTTTAACAATACCAACTTCTCTGAAGTCGTTTGCAACTGTTAAATCATCTCCTTCTGCTTGTTCAAGTTTAACATTCATCATTACAAAGTGTCCAGCCAATTCAGAAACAGCATTGTCTCCATGTCCACCTTTAGGTGAAATGATTGGTTGAACTGAACCACCACTACCACTACCAATGTTACCAGTAATAGAAAGTGCAGTGTTTGTGAATACTGTAGATAGGTCTACTGTTGCGAATGTGTATCCCACACCTGCTGCATAGACGTTTGAACCTGTTGAACTTTGTTTTACAATTGCGCCACCGTTGACTCTAATCTCAACGATACCACCAGATGAACCACCAGCATTTGTACCATCACCATCAATCGCTGCATAGTAAGTACCATCTGTATAACCAGAACCAGCAGTTACTCTAACTGTATCGATTGAACCATTGACTGCTGCATTACCAACATTAGTATCAGTTGATACTGGAATAAAATCTGAAGTAACAAATTTTTGAACTTCTGAAGTTGTAAGTTTGTACATATACTGAAGTGTATAACCACCCAATTCAAATGGGCCTGTAACTTCAGATGTAGGTTCTGCACCAGAATACGCAACACCACCATTATTGTCAAGTACTTTATATACTCTGAAATCAGTGGTCATAAAGTAGAATGTTGAATCGAATAAGTTTGATGCACCACTAGTTGTCGTATTTGAACTACTAATGTCGTGTTCGTACATA
>Ga0257114_1003118_pt1 | contig 10650 bp, 10 predicted proteins | sample SI112_10mmetaG_FD_190149 | JGI IMG/M metagenome (GOLD analysis project Ga0257114, IMG submission 190149) | Marine microbial communities from Saanich Inlet, British Columbia, Canada - SI112_10m | ecosystem: Environmental > Aquatic > Marine > Inlet | place: Canada: British Columbia | collected... | reverse complement strand
ACTTGGAGGAGGGTTCACTTACAAGCGATGATTAAATATTTAAAACCATTACTAATTATAGGTATTTCCACGGTTATTGCATCTGTACTATACATGTTAGGTCAGGTATCTCCTTTACCTGTACAAGAGCAACCTCCTTTAGATGTAAATGTTCAAATTTTAGCACCTATTGATTATCAAATAAAAATAAAATCAACTGGGACAACAACCCCTATTACTAAGACAGTCTTAACATCTGAAGTAGGCGGAGAAGTTATTTATCGTTCTAAAAAATTCTCTGAAGGATCTTCCGTTATTAGTGGAGAGATTTTAGCTAAAATTGATGATACTGATTTACAGTTACAGTATAAGAATGCCCTGCTTCAATTAGCAAGCGCTGAAGTGCAATTTGCAGTTCAACAAGCAGAAGCAGAAATTGCTCAAGAAGCTTGGGAACAAGTTGGCGAAGGTACTGCAAAAGATCTAACAACTAAAAAGCCTCAGTTAAAGCAAGCAAAAGCTGCATTAGAAGTTGCAAAAGCTCAAGTGCAATCATCAGAAAAAAAACTAAACAAAACAGAGATTACTGCGCCATATACAGGACGTATTCAAAATATTAATATTGATTTAGGCTCCACCATTGTTCCTGGCCAACCAGTAGGATCTATTTATACTTCAAATGAAATTGAAGTTACCCTTTCTGTCAAAGATAGTGATTTACAATTTCTAGATATCCCAATGGATGGTAGAAAATTAAACCCCGATCAAAAGTCTATCGTAATTATTAAATCTCTTTATAAGGGTGAAATGCAACAGTGGGCTGGAAATCTAGAACGTGTTGATGGTGTTATTGATCCAATGACTCGAATGATTAAGTTAATCGCAAATTTCAAAAATAATTTTATTGAAGAAACAAAACCTATCTTACCCATTGGTTTATTTGTAGAAGCAGAAATCAATGGAAAACAGTTAGAAGACATGTTTATGATACCAAATACTGCATTAACTCCTAATGATGAACTTTTGGTTTTAAATCAAGATGATGCCCTAGAAATAAGAAAAATAAAAGTCGTTACTAAAATGAAAAATTATATTTTAGTAAAAGAAGGGGTGAAAGCGGGTGAAAGAGTAGTTGTATCCAAGCTTAGTATTATAACTAATGGAATGCTAGTCAACCCAAGATATCAATAATGAGAGGTATTGTTACTTGGTTCGTTAAGAATAGTGTCCCTGCGAATCTATTTATGTTTTTTTTAATTTTTGGTGGATTCTTTGTATCCTATCCAACAATGAAGTCTGAATTTTTTCCTGCACCAGATCTTGCAACTATCACAATTAGTGTACCATATCCTGGAGCATCTGCAAAAGAAGTAGAGGCTTCGATTTCTTCCAAAATAGAAGATAGACTTGAAGGTATTTCTAATATTAAAAAATTAAGATCATACTCAATCGAGGGTCGTGGATTAATTGTTGTACAAGTTTATAATAGCGATGAGATTGATACTACCTTAGATGATATCAATACAATCATGGACGGTATAAGTACCTTTCCACAAAACAGTGAGTCTCCCGTTGTTAGCAAGTTAGAACCTAGCGAGAAAGTATTAGATGTTATTGTGTATGGAGATGTTGATGAACTGGTCTTATTAAATATTACCAAAGAAGTGAATAAGGAAATGAAAGAGCTCAGCGAAGTTTCATTTACAGAAATAAATGGAGACAGAGACAAAGAAATTACCATAGAGGTATCTGAAAACAATCTTGAAAAGTATAACTTAAGTTTTGATCAGATATCTATGGCAATTAATGCAGGGTCAATCGACTTACCAGGAGGGTTGTTATCAAGTAAAAGTGGTGACCTACTAATTAGAACAGTTGGACAGTCCTATAATGCTATTGAGTATGAAAATATTGTTATTAAAGGTCAGCCAGATGGAAGTCAATTACTTCTCGGGGATATAGCAACTATTACCGATGGATTTATAAATGTAGAAAGCTATTATCGATGGGATGGTACTCCAGCAATGTTTATTAGTGTAAATTTAGTTGGCGACCAAGATGTACTCTTGGCTGCGGACCAATTAAGAAAATATGTTAAAAGTAAGCAGTCAGATATGCCTCCAAATGTGAGTATTGATTATTGGTATGATCAAGCGCGATATCTCCAAGACCGCATTGATCTCTTGTATAACAATTTTGCTATTGGAATGATTTTAGTATTAATTCTTTTAACAATGTTTTTAAGGCCATCGGTAGCATTCTGGGTGTCAATGGGTATTCCAATCTCTTTCGGAGGGGCATTAATTATACTTCCTCAAATCGGTGTTACTGTGAATATTTTATCGGCATTTATGTTTATTGTAGTATTGGGCATTGTTGTTGATGATGCCATTATTGTAGGAGAAAATGTTTTTAGAAGACGCATAAAACTCAAAGAAAATAATATGGACTCAACAATTAAAGGTACGATGGAAGTATTAATTCCTGTCTTTTTTGGAGTATTAACGACTATTGTTGTATTTGCACCCATGCTTAATCTAGCTGGACAAACAGGCGGTGTTTGGAAAACATTTCCATTAACTGCTATTCCGATTTTAGTATTTTCATTGATCGAGTCTACAACAATTTTACCAGCTCACTTATATCATGCTGGTGAATGGTTCCAAACCAGTTTTGTAGGTTTTGGTAAAAGATTAAAAATAGTAAGAAATTATTGCTCAAAAAAACTTTATGAGTTTGTAGATAATTTCTGGATGCCTTTAGTTAAAAAATCTATTACTAGTCGATATGTCACTATTTCAGTTTTTATTGGAATGATGATTATGACCTTATCTTTGCTTGCTGGAGGATTAGTAAAATGGCAGTTTTTTCCTGTTCTAGAGTCTCAAGAAGTTGGAATTGTATTTGAATTACCAGAAGGCTCTCCAATAGAAAAAACCCAAGCTATTACTCAAATTATTGAAAGTGAAGCTCTAAAACTTAAACAAGAATTGAATACAACTGAGACAGAAATAATTATTTCTCATGTATTAACAACTGTTGGAAAGCACTATTTTGCAAATGCTGAAGCTGAGAATAGTCCTAGCGGAAGGAATATTACATCTTCATCAACACCACATCTAGGAGAGGTTGTTATTGTATTAACCCCTGCAGAGAGTAGGTGGGGATTACTAGGTGCATACGATGTTATCGATGAGATGCGTTCACGTATTGGAACTATACCAGGTGTAGAGCGATTAAATTATAGTGCTAATGTTTTTACTGCTGGAAAATCAATTCACTTTGAATTTTCAGGAGATAGTTTTGAAAAATTAAATCAAGTAGTGGCTGATACAAGAGTACTACTTTCTGGCTTTTCAGGTGTCTATGATTTAGCAGATACTGACACCAAAGGTAAAAATGAATTACAAATTGAACTATTACCTTCCGCTGAAGTTTATGGCATTACTACGATGGATATTGCACGTCAAGTAAGACAAGCATTCTTCGGTGAAGAGGTGCAGCGTATTCAAAGAGCAGATGATGATATTAAGGTTATGTTGAAACTCCCAAAAGATGAGCGTGAGAATCTAATAAGTTTAGAAAATATGAGAATACGTACCGCTCAAGGGACTAAGGTTCCACTCTATGCTGTTGCTAACATTAAAGAAGTTGAAGGAAAATCAGCGATTGTTCGTGTTGATGGAAAGCGCGTTGTTGAAGTAACATCTGATGTTGATGTTTCCAAAAACACTTCTTCTATGATATTGCAAACACTGGTATGGCCCGGAGGTCCACTTGAAGGACAACCGCTCGGTAAGCTCAAAAAGATTATGGATAAAACTCCTGGAGTAGATTTTGCATTAGCGGGAGAGCCAGCTGAACAAGCCGAACAATTAGATGATATATTATTAAAATTTAGTTTAGCAATTTTTGTTATTTATGTACTGCTTGCGATTCCACTTAAATCATACTTTAAGCCATTGATCGTATTATCAGCAATTCCATTTGGAGTGGTAGGAGCAATCCTTGGGCACCTATTGTTTAATCAACCTATGTCAGTACTATCTCTTCTTGGTGTTATTGCATTATCTGGTGTTGTAGTAAACGATAGTCTTCTCTTGGTTGTGTTTGTAAATAGAGCTAAAGAGAAAGGCGTAGAAACTAGAAAAGCTGTGCTAGATGCAGTCCGCACAAGATTCAGACCAGTAGTATTAACTTCAATGACAACATTCTTAGGTATTGTACCATTACTACTTAATCAAACTACGCAGGTTCTATTCCTAAAACCTATGGCAATATCTCTAGGGGTTGGAATTTTATTTGCAACTTGTATTATATTGTTACTTGTGCCGGTTGCATATATGATTATTGATGACTTAATTATATTTTTAGAAAGACTGTTTAAGAAAGCTAATTAAAAATTATGCTTCAAATTGTGAGTAGCTAGGATAAATAGATCTAGCAGGATCTTCATAATCAATCTTGATAATTGCTTTTTTTAATATTCTTTTTAATACAATTAAACGATCGTTTTCAGATTGACTTTTCAATAGAATTTTTTTTGCTCTTTTATCAATATCTAACATAGAAGCAATTTCAAAAGAACTTTTTGGCATATCAATCTGTGGAATTTTAGAAGATGCTCCCAGTTTTAATAATACCTCATACAAGAACACATTAGCTTCTTGTAATAGGTCTTCATTGATAGTATCATCAATATCATTCCATGTTTTAACATATGCCTGCTTATAAGACTCTGAAGTGTTATAACTTTTAACAATAAATCTTTCTACTCCAGATACCAAGATATCATATTCCCTGCTTTCATTCTCTCCGCCAACTAATTGCTCTATAGATGCCGTACAGCCAATCACTAGAGAATCATTATTTTTTGAATTTATAATACCAAATTTTTTATTATTCTTTAGGCAATATTCAATCATCTTTTTATACTTTTCTTCAAAAATATGTAAAGGTAATTTCTCGCCAGGAAGTAGTACTAAAGGTAGTGGGAAAATTGGGATTTTATCATTCATACTCCTATCAAAATACATATAGTTTTATTAATATTCACTACCAATCTTATGAAAAAAGATATTATAGATCATTTAGCCATTTGCACTGATGATATTGCTAAATCAGTAACATGGTATATAGATAATTTTAACTGCAATATCCTTTATCAAGACAAGTCTTGGGCAATGCTTGAGTTTGACAATGTTAAACTAGCACTTGTCTTGCCGGATCAACATCCCTTCCATTTTGCAATCCTTAAAGACGATGTTGAAAGCTACGGAGAGCCTGTCACTCATCGAGACGGATCAGTCTCTGTGTATGTTAAAGATCGATCAGGCAATAACATTGAAATCTTGAGATACTAATCGTTTGCTACTAGATTTATTCTGTTATAAAATTGGCCAACCTACTAGTTAGGTTTAACAAAAAAATAATATATGGAATAGCTTAAAAAGCTTTTTCCAAATTTTAAATAAGGGGAATAATATGTTTAAAAAAATATTTACAATCACATCCATCTTACTATTAATTGCATGCGGTGGCGGATCTACTGCTGAACCAACAGTAGTCAATATCGGTTCATTGGGTGCTGAAATGAAGTACGACGTAGAAGAATTCACTGTTAAGGCTGGATCAAAAGTTACAATAGTGATGAAAAATAATACTCCATCTGATTTCATGGGAGCAATGCTACATAATGTTGTCATCTTTAAAGATGAGTCTGCTGCGCCAATGATTATTGAATTAGCTGAAGGAAATGGCGGAGAACCATATTCCGATGGAAGAATCTTAGCGATGACTCCACTAGCAGATAAACAAGAAGAGACATCTGTAGAGTTTACGGCCCCAAGTAAACCAGGTAGATATTTATATGTTTGTACTTATATCGCACATGCAGGATCTATGCGTGGCTATATGATTGTTGAATAATTAAAGAACCTCCTTACTAAAACCCTCATTTTTTATAGTGAGGGTTTTATCGAATTGACGTATAAAAAAAATATCCATATATTCATACCATAATTTATTGAGAATTAATCTCAATTAAGGAAAATAAGGAAGATATATCATGGCAGAACTACTTATAACATTCAGAGAAACTCTCGAAGCTGCACTAATTGTTGGTATCTTATATACATTTATATCTAAGACCGGGAAAATGCATCTTAAAGCAAGTATTCAAGGAGGAGTTATTGCAGCGCTAGCAGCTAGTGTAGTTTTTGCAATTGTATTTCAATTAATACTAGGTGGATTCTCTGGAAGAGCAGAAGAAATTTTTGAAGGCACAGTAATGATCTTAGCAGCTATACTTTTGTCAACAATGATTATATGGATGGCAAGAAATAAGAATGTATCTGAAAGCTTAGAAAACCAAGCATCTGCAGTAATGGACAGTAATAAAAATGTTGCTCAAGGTCTATTTGCACTGGCATTCTTATCCGTATTTAGAGAAGGAATAGAAACAGTACTGTTTTTATATGGTATATACATTAAAGATGGGGGGCTTTCTTTTGCTATGTCATTAACTGGGGTAGCGATTGCTATTGCTCTTGGTTATGCGATATTTATTCAAGGGAAAAAAGTGCCTTTAAAAACATTTTTTAATGTTACATCCATATTATTAATCTTTGTTGCAGCAGGATTAGTATCTTATGGTATTCATGAATTTGAAGAAGCTGGTTTAATCTATTATCCTGGCCCTATTTGGGATGTTAACCCTGCACTTAATCCTGATGGAAGCTATCCTTTATTACACGAAAAAGGCGGTATTGGTGTCTTTGCTAAAGGATTATTTGGATGGAATGGAAACCCAAGTGCTATTGAAGTAATGGCATACTTATTAACGCTAGCTAGTGTATCATATATGTGGTCAGCAGCATCAGCACAAGCACTTACTGGAAAAGAAACTTCCTCAGCAATAGAAGATAAATGTCCAACTTGTTTTGAAGAAGTTGATATAAAATCTACTAATTCATGTGCAAATTGTAATACTGACGGATAAGCTTAAGCTAGAGAATCTTTTAATTCTGATAAAATCATTGCAGTTGCACCCCAAGAGGTGCAATTGTTAAATTCAAAACTAGGCACTGCTATACTTATGCCTTTTATTTTAACATTTTTGGTAGATAGAGTAGTATCAACTTGCAATTCATCTAAGTCAACATCGTGTATTGACTCCACTTCATCTGCATTAATTATCGTACTTGGTCTATCATTAGAATACCAAATATATGGATGAATCAAGAAACCGGAAACTGGAGCATATAACGGTGTTAATTTTCCAATAAATTCTAAAGGTATGTCTATTCCAATCTCTTCTTGACTTTCGCGTAAGGAAGTTTGTCTAAATGATTCATCTCCATCTTTGGCGCCTCCAGGTAAAGAAATTTCTCCTTTATGATGATCTACATTTGATGTTCTTCGTGTTAAGAAAAATTTTAGCTTATTTTCTTCTTCAAATAATATGATAGCTACTGCTGCTAACTTGGCATTAGATGGTGGATAAAAAGCTAATCTTGTAACAGTATTAATAGACATAACTGCCATCTTTTTCTGACTTTCCCAGCCAGGTAATGATTCAGTAAGTCTTTTCTTTATTAATCTAATTTTTTTATCTAGCTTCAATTTCATGAAATATAAGCACATAATTTGGGATTGGAATGGAACTTTATTGAATGATACTTCCCTATGTGCGCAGATTTTAAATGACTCTTTAAGAAAGCGCTCTATCCCTGAAATAACTGTTCAACAGTATAAAGAAAAATTTCTTTTTCCGATTAAAACATTTTACGAATCGATAGGATTTGATTTTGATAAAGAGCCATTTGACAATTCTAACAATGAATTTAATACAGGCTTTGCAAATCAATTTAAATCGATAGCTCTACAGCCATTTGCAAAAGATACTATTATACAATTTTCTGAACAAAAAATTATGCAAACTATTCTCTCTGCTAGTCGTGACGACAGACTAAAAGAGCAGGTAGATTTTTTTGATTTAACGCCATATCTACAACATGTTATCGGTACGACTAATTTATATGCTCATGGAAAAGAATATGAGGGAGAAGAATTGCTTTTAACTTTAGATATTCCAGCAGAAGAAACAATTATTATAGGGGACACCTTGCTGGACTTTAATGTTGCCCAATACTTAAAAATTGATTGTGCTTTAGTCTCTCATGGGCACAATGATATCAAGAGACTCAAGGAAACTGGAGCATTTGTTTTTTCAGATATTCAAGAATTTTATAATTGGATTATAACAACCTAGGTTGTTAATCCTCCATCTACTACAAACATCGATCCAGTAATAAAATCTGATGCATCTGAAGCTAGATATAGAGCCATACCTGATATGTCCTCGGGCTCTCCCATTCTGCCTTGTGGAATTGATTTAATAATTTCATTATATACTGAATCATTCTGCCATAAAGCTTTACTAAAATCAGTTTTAATTAATCCTGGAGCTAAAGTATTAACTTGAATATTTGATGCTGCCATCTCTTTAGCTAGTACTTTGGTTAACATCACAACCGCAGCTTTACTAATATTATATACTCCCAATCCATCTAATGGAGTTTTTGCTGCGATAGATGCGATATTAATAATTTTACCATATTGATGATTCTGCATAGACTCGCTGCATATTTTTATAAAATTAAAGTATCCTTTTACATTAATATCCCAAATTTTTTCCCAATGACTATCTTCTGATTTTAAGATGGGTCCATAATAAGGATTTGCTGCTGCATTATTGACTAAAATATCTACTTTATTAAATTGATCTATAGTTTTATCTACAACATTCTTTATTGATGTCACATCCCCTGTATTACATTCTATCCCAACGATACTAAGTCCAGATGACTTGGCTTCTGCCACGGCATTATCTAGATTGTCTTTCTTTCTACTACAAATCACAACATTGGCACCTGCTTCTGCATATTTGAATGCAATCGCTTTACCAATTCCCTTCGAACCCCCAGAAACAATCGCTGTTTTATCTTTTAAGTTAAACATCTATTTTTTCTTTCTTCGTTCTGCCATCGCTTTCCACATTGAATCTGGTAATTTAGTTAAATCGCTAAATTCAGCTGCTCCGGCAATCCACTCACCTCCGTCGATAGTAACTACTTCGCCATTGATATATGCAGAACCATCGCTCATAAGATATGATGCAAGATTTTCAAGCTCATGACGTTCACCAAATCTTTTCATTGGAATATTATTTTTCATATTATCTTCATAGTCATCAAAACCTGGAGGCATTAAACGCGACCAGGCTCCTTCGGTTGGAAATGGCCCTGGTGCTATCGCATTAAATCGAATATTATGTTTACCCCACTCTACCGCTAAAGATCGAGTCATTGCTAATACGCCTGCTTTCCCTGCTGCGGAAGGAACTACAAAAGGTGACCCCGTCCATGCATATGTTGTAACAATACTAAGTACATTACCTTTTTTATTTTTAATCATTTCTTTTCCAACAGTACTAATACAATTCCATGTTCCCATTAGAACGATGTCAATAACTGTCTTAAATGCATTAGGACTTAACATTTCGGTTGGAGAAATAAAATTACCTGCTGCATTATTTAATAACCCATCAATTTTGCCAAATTTGTCAATTGCCTGCGAAGTCATTAGCTCAACATCTTCTAACTTTCTTACATCCCCCGGACAAGTTAATACATTGATACCTGTTTCAGAAAATTCTTGGGCAGTTTCTTCTAATACTTCTTTTCTTCGTCCACTAATAACGACATTAGCGCCCAGCTCTCCAAATCTTCTAGACATACTCTTGCCTAGCCCAGTACCGCCACCAGTAATAATAATTGTTTGATCTTTAAGTAGCCCATCTTTAAACATATAAATTCCTTTATTTTAAATTATTTAAATTATCTTTTATGACATCTGTTTTTTCTTGCAAGGGTTCTAGTACATTATCTTTAATTAGACTATTTACAGATTGTTCAATTTCTTGTGATTGATTTTTAATCGTATCTAAATCTGGCAAAGGCTGATCAGTAAAAATAAGATATGCACAATATATAATGAATAATGTAATCCCTAATGTCACTAATTTGAATAAGCGTTTTATGACACTAAATGCAATCATTGCCATCAGAACAATGGTTACAGCTAAGTATGCTGGATTACTAGAAATGCTATTTAACAGATTCTCTAACATTGTAGCAATTTATACATTAGATTTCTACTTTACAAAGATGAAACAAAAATCAATAAGATTCGTTAAAGATTATATGGTTAAAAAAGGATTTGTTTTATGCTTCATGTGTTCTTTTATATTCAGCCAAGATAAACTTTTACTCAAACAGGCTGATATTCTCACATCTTCTACCACTGAATCTGAAACCATTACAAAATTAGATGGAAATGTTGTGTTTCAAAAGACAGACACGATTTTAAAGGGTAACTTTGCAAATCAATCTAATCAAAATTCAATAATCAATTTATATGGTGATGTCTCTATTGAGCAGCCTAATCAAACTATCTATTGTGACTCGCTCTCATATGATAGCAATACTGAATTTTTTTCAATGTATGGTCATATTAAAATCAAAAATGGTTCTCGATTAATTAGTGCAGACAAAGCTACGCTAGACCAAAATTCTAATCAAATTAACTTGATAGAAAATTGTGAAATAA
>Ga0257114_1003111_pt1 | contig 10668 bp, 8 predicted proteins | sample SI112_10mmetaG_FD_190149 | JGI IMG/M metagenome (GOLD analysis project Ga0257114, IMG submission 190149) | Marine microbial communities from Saanich Inlet, British Columbia, Canada - SI112_10m | ecosystem: Environmental > Aquatic > Marine > Inlet | place: Canada: British Columbia | collected... | reverse complement strand
CGCGCGCGACGCTCTGACGCGAATCGCCGCGGCACTTCGAGACGCGCGCTCGCGTCGCGGCGGCGTCGCGACGCGACGCGCGCGGCGCGAACGCGCGGCGAAAGTCGAGGGCGAACGCGCGGCGCGCGATGGGGACGCTGGCGCGCGCGCGCGCGCGCGCGGTGGCGTCGAGAAGGGATAACACGGCCATCGAAGCGGCGGCGCGTTTGGACGTGAAACCGACGCGGGAGCGCGCGTGGACGGCCGAGGACTCGAGCGAGGACGCGCGGACGCGGGCGTTGGCGGTGCAGCACGCGCGGGCGGCGCACGCGCTGACGGGGGACGAAGAGCGCGGACGCGGGACGCGCGCGAGGGTTGGCGGCGAGCGGGACGACGCGCGAGGCGGCGACGACGACGATTGGACGTGCGCGACGTGTCGAGCGACGTACGGGCGCGGAGAGACGAGCGTGAGCGATGGGTCGTGGACGACGTGCGCGGTGCGGCGAGGAAGGGCGCGAGGAAGGGCGATGCTCGTCGCGCGGGGCGACGTGTTCGACGCGACGGAGTTTTTAAAGACGCACCCGAGCGGACCGGCGCCGATACTGCGCGCGATGGCGCGCGATAACACCGAAGATTTAGAGATGCATAGTTCTAGAGCGAGAGGGATTTGGGAAAGGTTTCGCGTGGGTAAGCTGACTCCCTGCGGCGAGGGAGGCTACGGCGAGTTTCAACCGCCGCCGACGTTGCCGCTCGGGTGCGCCATCACGTGAAATATTCGTTCGTAGTACCGGTAGTCGTAGTTAGAGAGGTTTTAGTCGTATAGCAAGCACTAATCGTAAGAAGTCGCTCTCGTCGTGGCGTCGTGTCGTGGCGTGTTGGTACAAAATCGCCAGAAAAATATCGTTGTACAGCGGCGGCGCGAATAATTTCGTCGCTCACGCGAGCGCGTGACTGACGCGTTGCGGTTCTTGCGCAAACACCTTCGTGCTCATCACGCGCGTCGTGAGTAGCTTTTCAGCGAGTCCAACCCCGAAAGCGGCTTGCACGCCGCTCTTGATTTGTTCGTTCTGTTGGATGAGCTGTCGCAACTCTCCGTCGTCCCAAGAAAACACTCTGCAGCGTTCGGCGGCGACGACGGTGGCGCTCGCCGCGCGCGGACGTTTGGATTGCTTCTTCGCGTTCGATCCCGCGATCGAACGCATTAAACTCATTTCTCCGATGAACGATCCGGCATCGATGGAGTTGACGGATTTCCCGCCGACGTAAACCTCCGCCGAGCCGTCGATCAGCACGTGCACGTTTTCGTTCATCTTCCCCTCCTTCGTGAACTCGAATCCGCGCTCGATGTCGCGCCACTTCCCGTGCTTCAACAGCGTTCTGAACGAATTCAGCGCCATGTGAGAGAAGTGTCGATCGTACAGCGATCGTTCCTCCGTCGTGCACCAGTGTTCCGCGTTGTATTCGTCGTAGTACAACTTCGCCACCCAAAACACGTTAATCGCGACGAACAGCGCGTTCCAGCGAATCGGCAACCACAGCGGAACGTCGCGAAAATACTGAAACACGACCGCCGCGCTCAATCCACCGACCGCGAGCGCCCTCAGCGTCAACAAATCGCTCGTCATGTAACTGTATCCCAACAGCAAAAAACTCACGTGCCCGGCCACCGACGAGAGCGACGTCGCGACGCGTCCCCGCGCCCCCGGGAACACTCGAATCTCGCGTTCGCGCACCATGAACGCGTTCACGCGCCGCATCGCGTCCGTCGCCGTCGCCGCGCTCGCGCTCCCGCTCGCGCTCGCGCTCGCGCTCGCGCTCGTCGTCCCCCTCGCGCGCTCGAACGCCCGCCATCCCGTCCCCGCCCGCTCGCGCGCGCGCATCCGCGCCACCGTCGCGCCCGCGCTCGCGCACCGCCCCGTCCCCCCGATCGCGTCGCGCGCCGCCCGCGCCGTCGCCGCCGTCGTCGTCGCGCCGCGCGCGCGTCCCGTCGACGCGACGTCGCGTCCCGTCATCGCGCGCGCGACGTCGCGCATCGCGACGCGCGCGACGCGCGACGCGCGCGACATCGACGCGACGCGGCGCCTCGGACGCGCCGTCGGCGCTCGCGCGCGCGCGCGTCGCGCGACGCCGACTCGCGCCGGCGACGCCGCGGCGCGTCCGAGGCGCCGCGGCGCGTCGACGATTTATCGCGCGCGCGCGCTATATAGATCGGCTTCACGCGTCGCACGATGCGCACGTTTCGCGCGACTTTTCTGGATAGTACCGGATGTCCGAATATTTTCGTATGGTGTTTCAGTGAGACGTCGAATAGACGATATTCAGGGGACCGACCGATCGAATCGTCGGCCGCGTCGTCGCCGCGACACGTCGACGCGATGCGGATCGCGAGCGCGACGCGACGCGCGAGCGCGGCGCGATGCGCGGCGCGCGTCGACCGCGTCCGCGCCGATCGATCGCGACGCGGGCGCGCGACGACGCGGGACGTCGAACGGCGCGCGACGAGAATCGGCGGCGGCGGCGAGCGATGGGAATTCCAGGCGCGCGCGCGACGCGCGAGGGAAAACGGGCGCGCGAGGGGAGAGGGAGGGAAAGAAATCGCGACGCGGACGTCGCGCGCGGGCGCGCTGGGCGCGGGAGAGAGCTTCGACGAGGAGGCGGCGCGGGCGAGACGCGCGGCGACGACGGCGGCGGCGAATCGCGGGTTGGAGTTGTGGTGGCGCGCGGTGAAGCTGCCGATGTACGCCGTGGCGTGGATACCGCTGTTGTGCGCGGCGGCGTTGACGTATTGTCAGTTTGGATTCGTGGATTGGAGGCACGCGGGGACGCTCGCCGCGGGGGCGACGGCGACCGTCGCGTGGTTGAATTTGTCAAACGACGCGTTCGATTCGGAGACGAACGTCGACGCGAGGAAACCGGAATCGATCGTGCGATTGATGGATGGAAATGTGCGCGCGGTGCACGCGATCGCGATCGGGTGTCTCGTCGGCGGCGCCGCGGCGTTGTGGAGCGCGTGCGAGGCGAGCGGGAATCCGACGTCGTGGCGCGCGCTCGTCGCGGCGGTGGCGCTCGGATACGCGTACCAAGGACCGCCGTTCAGGTTATCGTATAAAGGATTAGGCGAGCCGCTTTGTTTCACCGCGTTCGGGCCTTTGGCGACGGTCGCGTTTTACATCGCCATGGCGGGAAAAGCCGCCGGCGGCGCGGCGGTCACCGTCCCAGCCATCGTGGCCAGCGTCGCCATCTTGCTCGGATGCACGACGGCGTTCATTCTGTTCACCTCACACTTCCATCAAGAGCAAGGCGATCGCGCGGCGGGCAAGCTCAGTCCCGTCGTTCGCCTCGGTTTACCCGGAGCCCTCCTCGTCGCCGACAACCTCATCGGCGCGCACTACGCCACCATCGCCACCCTCGCCGCCGCCGGTTGGCTTCCCTACACCGCCGTCTTCGGCTTAATCATCACCTACCCCCTCGCTCGGCACATCGTCGATTTCGCTCAAGACCGCGCCGACGCCGGCGCGATCGAAGACCTGTTCTACACCAAGTATTTAGCCGTGCGCTATCACGTCGTCCACGGCGTCCTGCTCGCCCTCGGCGTCGTCGCCCAGCGCGCGTTCCTGTCCCCGGACTTGTTCTTCGCCCCATTGTGATCTCACTGAACGCATCGCATCGATCGCACCGTCTCGACGTCGCGCGCGTCATCGCTCCTCGACCGACGCGCGTCTCTTCTCTCGCGCTGGATTTCGAGGCGTCTTCTCCGGTCGACGCGTCACATTCCGTCGGCGATGTGGTGCTGCGGCGACGACGACGTCGTCGCGCCTCGCGCGCGAACGCGCTACGACGACGACGACGACGACGCGCTCGACCGACGCGCCGAGCGCGGCTACGCGCGCGCCGACGACGCGAGCGCGACGACGACGACGACGACCGAAAGCGCCGAACTCTGCGCGCTCGATTCCTCGTATTTGCTGCGTGAACACGCGAAACGGAGCGACGGCGCGCTCGCGGACGATGCGCTGATGGCGTACGGACACGCGCGATCGACGAGCGCGCCGCCGAGGGCGTCGAGGATGATGCGAAGAGAGGGAGACGGCGCGGGACGGGGACGCGAGGCGAAAGTCGAGCGAGCCAAGGGGAGCGCGGAGGACGCGAACGGTGGATCGGCGAGAGAATTGGCGAGCGGTGACGGTGAAAAAATGATGTCGAGGGATGAGGACGCGATCGGTCATCGACGCGCGGCGAGCGTGAGTCTCAGTACGGCGGACGTGCGAGGGGTCAACTTGACGGAGATTAAGCGCGAGTTCGCGCGGATTAAATCGAGCGAGCGCGAGCCGAGAAAGTCGCACAGGAGTGAGACGGAAGATTACGATAACTCCTGTCCGACGTGTTTCGAGGAATACGAGGCCGAGAATCCGAAGATAACGCTTCGATGTGGACACCACTTCCACTTGGCGTGCATTTTGGAGTGGCAAGAGTACTTGGCGGTGCAGTCGCGAGACGACACGTGCCCGGCGTGCGACGCTCCGATAGACTTTCAGGAATGGTTTTAGCGACGATGACGAGGGCAAACGTGCATTCATTTCTTTCATTCATTCATGTCTTTCTTGTAATATTACAGCGCACTGATGAAGATCAGCTAGACGAGGACGCGCCGCGCGGCGTAGACGCTCTCGGCGAGCTTCTCCTTCACGGTGAACATCAACGCGGCGGCTAGGATGGTCTGTGTCAGCTTGGTTTCGATGCCCTTGTAAAAAACGCCCAAACCTTCCTCGGCTGCCATGCATCGGACGGCGTGCGCTGTGCCGCGGTAGCGCATGCGGTCGTCCGCCATGTCTTTGGAGACGACTTGGAGACGAGATTTGACGACCATCAAGGGGTAGGTTAACATCGTGGCGCCAAATTTGGCGCACGCGCCGAATACAAAAATTTCAGGCGCGCTTAACGTCGTTTTACGATCGCGTTTGAGCCTCCACTTGGCGACGGTTTCGTAAAACGCGTACTGCAACGCGGGATTCGCCACCATGACGAGCGACGGGGTCAACCCTTGCCATAATCCGCACACGCCACCATCCCGTACCACCTCGCGCGCGATGTCGAAGAACGAACGTTTCTTCTTCCCGCTCCCGTTTTGATCTCCGTTTTTCTTCCCTCCTTCACTCGTCGCCGATCGTAGCTTCGCCGCCGCCGTCTCCGCGTCGACGTCCCGCTCGACCGACGCCGCCTCCTCCCCGTCATCCCGATCGTTCTCTCGCCTTCGCACGTCCGCTTGCATCTTCGTCACGATCGTCCATATCGGCAGCGTCATCAGCACGTTCACGCATCCCGCGAACGACGCGATCGCCAAGCTCGCCGCCCCCGTGGCGTCCCTTCCGCGTGTCGCTCGATACGTCCCGTTCGCGCGCGAGTACCAGTAGTTGTACACCGCTTGGCTGCACGCCGTCCCGACCAGCGCGGGTTCGATGCCGTCGTACATGGACGAAAGCGAGGACGTGCTCGGCGCGTCGTCGCCGTCGTCGCCGTCGCGTTCGCGGCGTCGCGTGACGTGTTGTCGCGTGTTCAGGGTGATGAGTGGGTACGTGGTCACGAGCGCTAATAACGCGCCGAGCGTGCCGGCGGCGGCTTCGACGACGTCGTCTCTGGCGTCCACGGGTGGCATCGCGCGCGCTGCGCGTTCGCGATCGAGCGGCGGCGACGAGCGCGCCGTCGACGCGCGCGACTGGGTGTGACGACGGTTTGCGTCTGTTGGTTTTCGCGCGCGCGCGCGAGTCGACGAGACGGGACGTCGTCGCGACGGTTCGGTCGACGCGCGCGCGCTGAAAGAAACGTGTGCTATTAACGCATAGGTGACGCGCGGTGGCGCGAGCGACCGCCGCCGTCGCGGCGGTGACGTCTAGGCGATGCGTCCGGCGAGGACGAGTCGCTGCGGCTTTCGAGCGAGCTGGAAAGCGAACGGTCGCGGCGTCTTCGACCGTCTCGGCGACGCCTTCGACCACCGTCGCGCCCATCGCGCGCGTCGCGGTGGCGACGATCGTCGTCTAAAGATCTCGACGAGGATCTCGATCGTCGGCGGTGGCGTTTTCGATCGCGACCGGCGCCGGGACTGCGCGGTCGTTCGTCGCGGCGACGAGACGGCGACCTCGATCGCGACCTTCGACGAGGCGGCGCGGGCGACCGGCGTCCGCGCCCGGCGTTCGCGCGCGAACCAACGCTGAATCTGCCACGGTCGCGATGCCCGGTGGTTTCATCGCGTCTCGACGCGCGCGCGAAGCGATCGCCGCGCGGCGGAGACCGCGAGCGAGACCTTCGCGAACGCTCGCCGCCGCCGAAACGCGACTCCACGCCACCGTCGCGATCGCGATCGTCCCGTCGCCCACCGAGCCCGTCGTTTCGCGGTCGCGCGCGATCGTGTTCCTCGCGTCCTCGCCCCCCGTCGCTCCTCGCGTCCTTCCCGAACCGCTCGCCGCCGCCGCCGCCGCCGCCGCCGCCGCCGCCGCCGCCGCGCCGCACCGTTCGTCCGTCGATCTCCCCACCATCCATCCGCGCCATCGCCCGCTCCCGTTCGCCCTCGCTCGCGAATCCAACCCTCGCGAAGTACGTTCGCGTCGCGTTCGACGCGCGCGCTCGCCCTTCCCTCGCGCTTCCGTTCGTCGCGCGCGCCTCGCTCGTCACCGTCGCGCTCGCCGCGTTGAATATTTCTCTCACGTGCGCCGCCGACGTCCGCGCGCTCAGCGGGCCGACGTCCGCGTACACCAATCGCATCGTCTCCGGCGCCGTCGTCGCCGGCGCCGCGCGCGTCGCGCCGTCGTCGCGACGCCGCGTCGTTTCGAAACCGTCGGCTCGACGCCAATCCATCAAACTAATCGCGCTTCTCGTTCTCTCGCGCTTCGCAGACGCGCTTCGCGGCGCTCGCGATCGGTCGCGCGCCTCGTGAACGCCTCGATGCGGTCGCGCGACGCGCGCGCGGACGAAAACCGACGCGCGCGACGCGGGCGAGCGCGATGAAGTGCCGCATTGTTTGACGCCAACTTCAAATCAATCATGGCGCCGAGCGCGTACACGCCGTCGACGTCGAAAACGTTCGACGGTCGCGCGCTGCGACCGGACTACAAGTCGGCGAGCGCGGGCGCGGACGACGTGGACGAATACCCCGTGAGCTCGCCCGTGGAGAGCGATTGTTTCGGGGACTCGGAGAGCGAGCCGGACGCGCGTTTCGCGACGTACACGGGCGCGATCAGCGTCTACGGCGAGTTTCGCGATCGACGGTCGCCGAGGCAGGTGTTCTTGCGACGGACTCTGAGTTATCACGTCGAACGCGCGAGCGCGGGGTCGAGGGATGAGCGAGGAAGCGCGCGGGCGCGCGGCGCGGCGGCGCGCGAACGCGAACTCGCGGAAAAATACGAGACGACGTACGAGTACGATCGATGCACGACGAGAGTCAGAGTGCGAGGATACGGGTGTAATATGTGTAAATGCGTGTGCGTCGGCTTGCGGGGGTTGATGACGCACCTGAGGGCGTCGCATGATTTGTTTAGGTACAGCGCGAGACGGGAGGGACGGCGAGCCATCGTGCGAATTTATCCAAAGGGGGAGAATTTTACCGCGGATAGGAGCTTCGTGTTGCGGTCGCAGACGGATATTCAGACGGCAAATGATAAGGAGTTTTCGTTTTATCGAGGGAAACGGTCGAAGAGGGAGGTATTTAGAGAGAGAGTGACCAAGGCGGAGCTCGACGCGTTGTACGAGCGAGACGTGCGAGCGGCGCCGCCGCCGCGGGTGGTTTGGCGCGCGGTGCCGAATGATGATCACTACGATCGTGTAAAATTAGAGAAGCGCAAACGCGCGCAAGAAGAAGAACGGAGAAGAATCGCGGCGTTACCTTTCAAGCCGATGGTATGCAAGAAGAACGCGAATGGGGCGGCGAGCGCCGCCGCGACGAAACCAAAACCAAAACCGCCAAAGAAACCACTTGGACCGTTTTACAATTCGAGGTCATTCGTCGAGATGTCGGAGATTCCAGAGCAAGATTCTGACGATGAGAACTTGATTCCCGTAGAAATCATGGAAAGCAAACGCTTCATGGAAGAGTTCGTGGATTTTAGCACCGAGGAACTGTCATTCATGGAGGCTTGGAACGACGTCGCGATGAAATTTCGCTGCGTGGCGGATTACGAAGCCCCCTCGCTATGCGAAGCGTTCGTGCGCGTGCATGGCGATAAACTGAAAGTTAGCGACGAGTTCTTCAAAATGTTCGTGCTCACGCTCTTCGGGATGTACGAAAACGGCATTCTCAACCGCCGCGCGGTGGCGGAAGCCTTGGGAAAATGCAAGTCGCTCTCCGGCGCCTCCGCCTTCGATCGAGTCTCCACCTCTGTCACAGACCGCGAGCACTGTTCCGTCGCCCTGTTCGAAAAGTTTCCCAAGTTTGTCACGACCCTGAAAAATCTTAGCTACTAGCCTTCGGGAAATCGACGCACGCGTACGTGAAACAGAACCAAACTACCGAGTGCGTGCGCCAACAGTCCCGCACTCGCGTCGCCAACACCCTGCTTCACTCTCGCGCTCGCCGACTCGCCGACTCGCGGCGCGCGCGGCGCGCGCGGCGGGCATGGCGCTCGAGGGTATGGCGCCCGAGTGCGAAAGCGCACCGCTGCTGCGCGCGCCTCCGGCGCGCGCGACGGCGGCGCACGGCGCGACGGGACGCCGACTCGGCGCGATTCTGAGCGGTGCGCTCGGCGTTTTCGGCGTCGCGTGCGCGATGATGGCGTCGCGAGGCGTCGGCGACGCGCGCGCGCGACTGGGCGAAGTGTCAGGGGGTCAGCTGTCGCAACTGGCGGACGTGCCGTGCCTGGCGGCGTGCGAAGCGGGACCGACGCGCGAGGCGGTTGCGAGGCTCGCGAACGGCACGGGGACGTGCGAGACGGTGAACTCGGTCTCGGCGAGCGATTGCTTCGCAAAGTGCGATTGCTTCGGAAAGGTTGATTTTAACGAGCGACGAAAGGTGCTGTGCGCGACGAATGTCGGCGAAGACGCGACGCACGCGACGATGGACGACGAACTCTGGACGACGAAGATCAACGCAAAGTTGAAGGCGGAGTGCTCAAGCGACTACCAGGCAACCGGCGAACGAACGGACGAGGAGATTCAAGGACATGAAGTCGTAGGAAATGAACTCGATACGACGCAGGCATCGACGAATTCGACGAATTCGACGTCTCGACTCGGTGCGAAACTGTTTCCGCGTGGATACTCGGATGTCGAGCGAGCGATGATGGCGTCGGCGGCGGCTTTGGGCGAGCAAGATGTTTGGCGTGGGCACGTCGTAAACGGCAGACACACGTTTCTGGCGCCTCTCCCAAACGCGCACGAGAGAGCTCCTGATCGTGCCCCGATCACTTTCAAATTATATACGCAGTGCAAGACACGGGAAGTGAAAGTCGCCGGCGGAGAATTCTGGTTTTCCGCGCCCAAGGCGGCGTACATCGTCAGGCACAATTTCGAGTCAGATAAATTCTTCACCAAAAAAAACCGCATTAAGATGGAACGCAAGGAACTTTCGGACGGACTCTACGGATACGAAGTGACAACATCGCATGTGGATTTCGAATACGGCTTTGAACTTGAGAACGCCGCGGGGAATTCTTACAAAGACATCGGCGCAAGCACCACCCTGCGCCGAGAGAGTTGCGTTCAGCGGTATGGGGAGTTCTTCAATCGCGTCGTGACGCTCAATCGGGGTCAATCAACGATCGGAGCCGTCTTTGGCGACTGCGATAGCGTGTGTCCCGAGGACTACGTGGACGAAGCCTACTGTCGACAGCCGTTTACGGGTGAACCTGGAACGTCTGAGGCCGATCCCGTGGATCTTGGTTTGGTGGACGACGCACGTCTCATCAATATGGCTTCCGCCTTATTATATTCTACGAGTGAGACGGTCATGAATCCGAGTGGACGAGCGGAAACATTCCGCCAAGATGCCGGTTCAAAAAGTGAACAAAAATGGATCATCGCCGCGAGCGATTACTACCGCGCTTACATAAAAATGGTCCAGATAACCATTCGTCGTGATCCCGCGAGCGGACGGGCTTCGGCTTGGATCTCTGGCAAGCGCCGTTACACGCTGCGATCCGGCGCCGGTTACGAATACGGTACTTCTAACGTTGGGCAAATCAGCGGCACCGGCTGCGGACGACAATACTGCAACACAGCCAGGTACGACATTCCGTCTTTCTACGAGCAAGGCGTGGAGACGACCGCGTTTACCGCGTCACTCACTCGCATGGAATACACGAAACTGTCTCTCGGCGATGCTCCACCGACAGGTCACAACGTCTTGTTCGAGCCAAACTTTTTGACGTCTCCGCAAATGATTCTTGCCCCGGGCGCATGGGGCGAAGATATGGATGTGCGCCGCCTCATCTTGAAGAACGGTGTCATGTGCGGTAGATCGATCCACTCTTCCAACTGCATGTTTGGAAAGGCGTTCGCCCTAAAGGACACCGTTTCCGAGTACTCAGGCCCGTCCAAGACGAGAAAAGATTGGCTCTTCATTGTTGTCGAGCACGTGTTTTTCAAGATGATTCGCGTCGCCATCACCCTCGGAGACGACGACGCCGTGAACGCTGAAGTCATCGCAGCTGGATACGTCAGTCATATTCGAGTCGCGACTGATCTTCAGACGAGCGATTCCATGGC
>Ga0257114_1003095_pt1 | contig 10704 bp, 13 predicted proteins | sample SI112_10mmetaG_FD_190149 | JGI IMG/M metagenome (GOLD analysis project Ga0257114, IMG submission 190149) | Marine microbial communities from Saanich Inlet, British Columbia, Canada - SI112_10m | ecosystem: Environmental > Aquatic > Marine > Inlet | place: Canada: British Columbia | collected... | reverse complement strand
CTGGAAGAAAAACGGCTGGAAAACCGCCGCAAAAAAGCCGGTCAAGAATGAAGACCTGTGGAAACAATTGGATGCCGCCCAAGCTCGGCATCAGGTGACTTGGGAGTGGGTCAAGGGCCATGCGGGGAATCCTCAAAACGAATTGGCTGATGAATTGGCCCGCGCCGGCATGGCACCATTCAAGGACTAAGCCCGCAGGGCAGAAAGCACGACATGGATAAAAAACGAAAACTCACTTCCGTTTTTGAAATCTCTGGATCAGTTTTGGCGATGGTCTACGCGTTGCTCATCGCCTCAAATACAGGCAATGAGATTTTGGGGTTCTCTCTGCTGTTCATCTCAGCCAGCCTTTTTGCCGCCTGGGCTGTGATTGACCGCCGTTGGACCTTTTTGCTGCTTCAGGCCTTCTACGCTGGATCCGCCATCATCGGCCTGATCCGCTGGGCTTAAATAAGCTCTTCGGGCAGCGCATGGCCTTGTAGAAACTCAGCGGCGGTTTGCGCGGTTTTGCCCGCCAGTTGCAGCCGCGTGATGATCACTGATCCCTGACCGCAGGCCACTTCAAACCCACCAAGCACCTGCCCCGGCGCACCAGAGCCTTGGCCCGTTTGGGAGGCCAAAAGTTTCATCCGCTGTCCCGCCAGTTCACACCAGGCACCGGGAAAGGGAGACAGGGCGCGAATTTGCCGGTCCACCTCAAGCGCCGGCCGCGTCCAGTCAATGCGTGCCTCAGATTTGTCGATTTTCTGTGCATAACAAATGCCGACATCCGGTTGCACTTCGGGCGGATGCCCCGGCAAATCAGCCAAAACGTCCACAATCGCCGCAGCGCCCAGCGCGGCAAGGCGATCATGCAGCTCGGCCGTGGTCTCTTGCGCCGCAATATCCAGCGCGCGGCGCAGACGCACCGGCCCACTGTCCAGACCCGCATCCATCTGCATGATACACACCCCAGTCTGCGCATCCCCGGCCATAATTGCCCTATGGATTGGCGCCGCGCCGCGCCAACGCGGCAGAAGGCTGGCATGAATATTCAAACATCCAAAGCGCGGGGCATCCAAAAGCGCTTGCGGTAAGATCAACCCGTAAGCCGCCACCACGGCGATATCCGCCTCAAGAGCCGCAAAATTGGCCAGCTCAGCCGGATCATGGAAGTTTTTGGGTGTAAAGACCGTCCATCCTTGGCACTCGGCATAGGCTTGCACCGGCGACGGACGACGTTTTTGCCCCCGGCCGGATTTACGCGGCGGTTGGCTGTAGACGGCCGCGATCTCATGGCCCGCCGCGGCCAAAGCCCGCAAAGCGGCGACCGAAAAATCGGGCGTGCCCATGAAAACTACGCGCATAGTTTTCGAGCCTTTTTGATCAGCATGTCGCGCTTGAGCTTGGAGAGATTGTCAAAATACATCCGCCCATTGAGGTGATCGACCTGATGGAGCATCGAGCGGGCCCAGAGGCCAACCAGATCTTTTTCGTGCTTAGCGCCAGTTTCGTCCATATAGCGCACCGTCACGCCGCGCGGGCGTTTGATCTGCGCGGAGACATAGGGCAGATTAGGGCTGGCCTCTTCGCCCATCTCAAGCTTGGCAGATACGTGCAGTATCTCGGGATTGGCCATGCGCAGAACCTCACCGCGCGCCGAAGAGGCATCCACCACCGCCAAGCGCAACCCAATGCCCAATTGCGGCGCGGCCAAACCAACGCCAGGCATCGCTTCCATCACCGCAATCATATCGCGCCAAATCTCTTCAATTTCCGGGGTGATTTTCTCAATCGGGTCCGCAAGTCGTCGCAAACAGGGGTGCGGCCAAGGCACAATGCTTCGGCTCATGACCGGGCCTGCTCACGTTTGAGTTTCTGCATCTTGCGGGTGATAAGTTGGCGGCGCATCGGTTTGAGGTAATCAATGAACAGCTTGCCGTTTAGGTGATCCAGCTCATGCTGCGCACAAGTGGCCCAAAGCCCATCGAATCTTTGTGTATGGGTTTTCCCGTCCAGGCCCAGCCATTGCATATCAATCTCTGCAGGCCGTTCCACCTCGCCATATTGCTCTGGAATGGACAGGCAGCCCTCTTCATAGGTGTTCAACGCCTCAGAGACCCAGGTGATGACCGGATTCATAAGAACCATCGGCGCCGGTGCGGCCCCTTCCTCTTTCACGCAATCCATAACGAACACGCGGCTCATCACGCCGATTTGCGGCGCAGCCAGTCCGATGCCCGGTGCATCATACATGGTTTCAAGCATATCCTCAGCCAAACGCTCAATCGCGGGGGTCACCTCAGCCACGGGCGCCGCCGTCTTTTTCAAGCGCGGATCGGGATGGATTATTATGGGGCGTATTGTCATAGCGGTGTGATATTCAATGCCGACCCGCAGCGCAATTGCCGCATCAAAGATTCTTGCCGCAATTTGCGTGCCGGGCCCTTCCCAGCGCTTGATCTTTGGCCTTTTCACAGTAATCTTACGCGAAAATATTAGGATTTTCCATGACCTTTGACACCCAGATTGACCGCCGCAACACCCACTCCTCCAAATGGGATATGATGGAGCCGCTCTATGGCGTGTCGCCCGACGATGGTTTGGCAATGTGGGTGGCGGATATGGATTTTCGTCCGCCACAAGCGGTGGCAGACAGTCTGGCCAGGCTTACAGAGCATGGGATATACGGCTATTTTGGCGATGACAGCAAATATCTCGACGCGATTGCCTGGTGGATGAAACACCGTCACGGCTGGGAGGTGCCCCGCGGCGGTATTTTCACCACCCATGGGCTGGTGAATGGCACGGCGCTTTGTGTGGATACGTTCACTGAGCCAGGCGACGGCGTGGTTCTATTCACCCCGGTCTATCATTCCTTCGCCAAAGTGATCCGCGCCAATGACCGCGAGGTGATCGAATTGCCACTGGTGCAAAACAATGGCCGCTATGAGATGGATTTCGACAGCTATGACGCCGCCCTGCCGCCCCATGCGAGAATGGTCATCCTTTGCTCGCCGCATAATCCCGGCGGGCGGGTATGGAGCCGCGCGGAACTTCAACAGGTGGCAGAGTTTTGCATCAAACATGATCTGCTTTTGGTCAGTGATGAAATCCACCACGATCTGACCTTCGGCGCGAAACACACAGCCATGGCACTGATTGACGGAATTTCAGATCGCTTGATTATGATGACTGCGGCCAGCAAGACCTTCAATATTGCAGGGGGGCATTCGGGCAATGTGATCATTGAAGATCCAAATTTGCGCGCGCGTTTTGCCAAACGGATGCAGGCGCTCGGACTGTCCCCAAATTCCTTTGGCCTGCATATGATTACCGCGGCCTATTCGCCAGAAGGGGCGCAATGGGTGGATGAATTGCTGGTCTATCTCGATGGAAATCGCAAGATTTTCGACGCTGGGATCAATGCCATTCCCGGCTTAACATCCATGCCTCTTGAGGCCACCTATCTGGCTTGGGTAGATGTCTCTGGAACGGGCATGTCTTTACAGGAGGCCATTGACCGGGTGCAAAAACGGGCCAAAATCGCCGTCAATCACGGGCCAACCTTCGGCACAGGTGGCGAAAGCTTCCTGCGCTTTAACATCGGCACGCAGCGCGCCAATGTCGAGCGGGCGGTTGCAGCCATGCAGGAGGCTTTTTCGGATCTCCAATAGCCGCCGGCCCGGTTAACTGCGGCCAATCAAGGCCACAGGCTTATTGGCATCCCGCTCAAAGTCCAGCGGCGCGCTGTCAACGGCACGGGTGTTGCGCTTGAACTCATAGCGCATCTCCCCGCCCTCTTCCTCAGAGGCGACGATCAAACATTGATACAGATGGCGGCTGCCGTCGTAGAGGTCCACGAGACCGCGCAACTGCGGCGCATCTTGCAGATCCACTGAAAATCCGCTGTCCCAATATTTCAGAACCGTAAAAATCTCCGTGCCGGCCTGCACCCGCAATCGGCTCTTCTTCCGCAGCGCCTGCTTGCGAGCCGCTTCCAAACCCTCCGCCACTTCTTTCGGCAAAAATGTTGTCATTTTAACATCTCCTTAACCAATAGCCTGCGCGGGAAAACCGCGACGGTCAAGGCAGTCACTAAAATGTGAAGCGTTTTTTGAAGGCGCTCAAGCCGCCGGAGTTTTGCGGTTGCGCAGCACATGTTCCATATCTGGATGATAGAGCGCAGAATCCACAAAATCTTGCTGTTCCTTCAGCGCAGGCCCCACCAAGATCAAGGCCGTTCGGGTGATTTTCGCATCCCGCACTTTCTTGCGAATATCGCTCAGAGTGCCGCGGATGATGATCTGATCGGGCCAACTGGCCCGGTAAGCGACCACGACCGGGCAATCGGCCCCGTAATGCGGGATTAAAACCCGTTCAATCTCACGCATATTGCGAATCGCGAGGTGAATGGCGAGCGTTGCGCCAGAGATGGCAAAATTCTCAAGGGTCTCCCCAGCGGGCATGGAGGTCGACTTCATCGACATGCGCGTCAAAACAATCGACTGGGCAATCTCAGGAATCGTCAACTCTTGCCCCAGGGCGGCCGCAACGGCGGTATAGGCGGGCACGCCGGGAATAATTTCATAGTCAATGCCATCGGCGCGCAGGCGGCGAATTTGCTCCGCAATCGCGCCATAGAGCGACGGATCCCCAGAATGCACCCGCGCCACATCCTGCCCTTTGGCATGGGCTGCCAGAATTTCCGCATGGGTCTCATCTAATGTCATGGGCGCCGTATCCAGAACGCGCGCATCTTTGGGCGCGCAGGCCACAACCTCCTCGGGCACCAAAGACCCGGCATAAAGGCATACGGGACATGCACCAATGATCCGCGCAGCTTTCAGGGTCAAAAGTTCAGGATCCCCGGGCCCCGCTCCGATGAAAAACACTGTCATCTGCCGTTTCCTTCTTTCATGGGGGCCAAATCCCCATCAATCTTGCGCGCATAGCCGCGCGGGGTAAACATACGAGGCCCTTCGCCCAACTGCGCCAGCCGCGAATTTGACGAGCCAATCAGCACCACTGTCAGCATATCCACCTCATCCACCTGCAAATCCTCCAGGCGGCGATAGCGAATATGTTCCTCAGGCCGCCCCAATGAGCTGGCCAGCATCACCGGCGTATCAGCCGGGCGATGTTGCAACAAAATATCGCGCGCCTCTGACAAAAGCGTGCGTCGGGTTTTGGAGACGGGATTATAGAAGGCGATGACAAAATCCCCCTCAGCCGCCGCTTGCAACCGCCGCAGAATATCGGCGCGCGGTGTGAGCAGATCTGACAATGATATCGTACAAAAATCATGGCCCAATGGCGCCCCAGCGCGTGCCGCCGCCCCTTGCAGGGCAGAAACCCCCGGCGAGCAAACAACATCCACGCGGCGGGCCGCATCGCTCACGCCCATTTGATCGGCTGGACGGTCCAGCAATTCAAAAACCAAGGCGCCCATGGCATAAATGCCCGCATCCCCAGAACAGACTAAGGCGACGTTCTTGCCAAGCCCCGCCTGTTCCAGCGCATAGCGACAGCGTGCCTCTTCACCGCCCAAGGGGAAATCGGACCGCTCTTTGCCCGCGGCCAGCGGGCCCAACAGATCGATATAAAGCCCATAGCCGACCAGCTCCTGCGCATCGGCAATCAAGCGCGACACCTCCGGCGTGCGCCAAGCCGCCTGGCCTGGCCCAATCCCAACCACCGACAGACGACCACGGGCAGCGCCGCGTAAATCTGACAGGGGCCTATCCGCCAAACCAAGCGCCACCGTCGCATGCGCGGTCTTACGCTTTTGCACCCACAGCTTGCCCTCAGAGCCGAGCTGCGCCAAGGCCGCCCCTTCTGACACGCCGTGACAGCCGACCTCAGCGAACACCACGTCAGAGGGCGCGGCCAAACGGGGGGCTTCCGCCTCCAGCGCCTCTGCGGAAAAAAGCCGCAAAGGCGCGTTCAACTGCCGGGCAAGCTCCAAGATCGCGGGCTCATCTGCTTTGAGCGAAATCGTATTGATAGAGTGCACCGCCGCATCACAAACTCCCGCCTCATTGAGGGCCGTACGCACCAAATCGGCCAGTTCCTGTGGCGGGCAATTGCGTGCGCAGCCCACCCCGATGGTCACGCGCTTCGGCGCAAATTGCAGGTGATGGGGCCCCAAATCACTTTGCGGCGTCATATCACAGCTCAACTTCACCGCATCGCCCGCCGGCATATCGGCCAGCCACGTCCCTTGAGCAGCCTCTGCCCCCAAGAGCGCCGCACCGCCGCCGGATAACAGCGCTGCCATTGCGCCCTTGGCATCTTGCGGATTGGCCAAAGCCCAACCCTCGGGGGGTTCATCCAAAGACACACCCAGCGACACATCCCCCGCCGTTGTCACAGCAGCCGTGCTGTCCAGAGCCTCAGCAATCTTGCGCGCCAGACGGTTGGCCCCGCGATGCCCCCCCAAAAGCGGCACGACGACCGATCCATCATCGGCCACGGAAACCACCGGTGGCTCTTGGGTTTTATCGCTCAGCAGCGGGGCCACGGCGCGGATCAAAATCCCACTGGCACAAACTCCGACAATCGGAGTCCCTGCTGCGAAAAGATCACGCGCATGATCCAAAGCATTGTCAAAAAAAGCATCCGCCCGCCCCACGCGACCTCTACGGCCGTGCAGCGGCGCATCCAGCGCCTGCGCGATCGACTGAGCCACGGCAAGACCAGAGGCATTCAGCGCCAAAACAACAGGGGTTAGAGCCATGGATCGGCGCCTTTCGTTAAGATAATCATTGAAAAATAGGGAGCTTTTTCGGGAGCCTGAGCCAAAGGGCACACCAATTCGTCCGGCAGGCTGGCCCGCTCGATATAGGCGGCTTTTTCGGTCAGGTTCAACTCCGCAATCACCGCGCGAATTTTGGGCAAATGCCGCCCCACCTTCATAATCACGACACTTTCTGCCCCCTCGATGCGGGCGCGCAATTCTGCCGCTGGCAAGGGTCCGGGCAGAACTGTCAAGCGCTCGTTGCGCGCCGCCAAAGGCATCCCCGCCCTTGCAGCGCAGGCCGTGATCGAGGTCACGCCGGGCACAACCTCCACCTGATAGTCGGCCGCAAGCCGCGCGTAGAGATACATAAAGCTGCCATAAAAGAACGGGTCTCCTTCGCAGAGGCAAATCACATCATCGCCCCGATCCAAAGCCGCCGCGATGCTCTTTGCGCCGATGTCATAGGCCGCTTGCGCCGGGGCGCGCTCAACCGTCATCGGCACATCCATCACAATTTCTTCCGCCTGAGGAGAAATGAGGTCTGCGGCAATGGCCCGCGCAAAACTCTTCCCACCGGCCAAACTCGGATATGCGATCACCTTTGCGCCGGAGATGAGGCGGCTTGATTTCACAGTGATCAATCCCGGGTCGCCAGGGCCAAGCCCGACGCCGTATAAAATTCCACTCATCGCTTAATCAAGCTCCATTGGGTCACAGGCATGAAGGGACGCCAACCACGATAGGGCCCGACCGGTTCGGCGCGATTCACCGAAAGGCGCACCAGCTCCCCGCCATGTTTGGCGTGGAGCGCCATCAAGACGGTTTCGCTCTCTAAGGTGACCGCATTGGCCACAAAACGCCCCAGGGGCTTGAGCGCTTGCCAGGCCGTTTCAAACACCGCGTCGCTCAAACCGCCGCCGATGAAAATCGCATCCGGTGCTGCCAGCCCCTCAAGCGCATCCGGGGCCGTCCCCTCGATCACTTGCAGCTTGGGCGTGCCAAGGGCCAACGCATTTTGACCGGCCATCGCGCGGCGGTCCGCCCGCGGCTCAATGCCGATGGCCTGCGCGTAGCGGGCGGCGCGCATCCACTCCACGGCCACCGAACCACAGCCCGTGCCAATATCCCACAGTAACGCACCGCGCATTGGCATCAGCTTGGCAATGGTGACCGCCCGCACCTCTCGTTTGGTCATGGTACCATCATGTTCAAAGAGCTCATCCGGCAGGCCCGGCACGCGCGGCAAAAGTGCCGCATCGGGCGCCGCCACACAGTCAACCGCAAGGGTGTTAAAAGGCGGCACCTCATGGGACCAACTCTCTGCCAGACCGTCAAAGCGTTGTTCTCTGTCGCCCCCCATGGCGGCCAGAACCGTCATCTTTGAGCTGCCAAAGCCGCGCTGCGTCAAAAATTGAGCGATTTGACCGGGGGTTTGTGCGCCCGTGGTCAAGATCAACAAACGTTGATCCGGTTGGATGAACGCAATCATCTGCTCAACCGGCCGGCCATGCACCGTTAGCGTTTCCACATCGGCCATCGACCAGCCCATCCGCGCAGAGGCCAGCTGAAAGGCACTGAGCTGCGGATGATAGGTGATTTCGCTCGGATCGATTTCACGGCCAATGCGCGCCCCAACAGAAAACCAAAGAGGATCGCCCGTGGCCAAAACCACCACGCGCTTGCCGCGCAACCCCTGCAATGTCGAGATCAACGCATCAAATGGGCTGGGCCAGCTCAAGCGCTCCGCAGAGGTGATACCAGCCAACTGATGATGGCGATCACCTCCGATAATGACCTCAGCCGATTGCACCACAGCGCGGGCCGCTGGCAGCAAACCCTCCAGCCCATCCTCACCGATACCTACAATGTGCAGCCAAGCGCTCATGCGACCAACTCCGGCAGGCCCGCAGACAATGCGTTGACCGCCGCAGAGGCAATCGCAGATCCACCCCGCCGGCCACGTAGAGCCACAAAGTCACAGCCGCGCGGGTTTGACGCCAGTTCTGCTTTGGATTCCGCCGCACCCACAAAACCAACAGGAAAACCAAGAATTACGGCTGGTTTTGGCGCGCCGTGATCGAGAAGTTCAAGCAGATGAAACAGAGCTGTAGGCGCATTTCCAATCGCCACAACAGCGCCTTCGAGATGCGCAGCCCAAAGCTCAACCGCCGCAGCAGAGCGCGTGTTGCCGATCGTTTGGGCCAAAGCGGGCACGGAGGGATCGTTCAATGTGACAATCACAGGGTTTTCAGCCGGTAAATAGCGCCGGATGATCCCTGCCCCCACCATTTCACAATCACAAAGGATCGGTGCGCCCGCCGCCAAAGCCGCCGCACCTTTGCGGAAGGCCTGCTCAGAGAAGGCCAAACGATCTGCAATCTCAACCATGCCGCAGGCGTGAATGACCCGGGTCGCCAATTTGTCTAGTCCGTGAGGGAAGCGTGTCAAATCCGCCTCCCGCGCGACCGTGGCAAAGCTTTCAGCGTAGATGGCCTTTGGGTCTTTCTCATAAGGACGCATGCGCGGGGCTTTCGATTGGTTCCAATGGGCGGGCCATTGAGTTCGTTTATGTCTTGGGTGACTTGCGCGCGCTTTCCGGCCCATGCGGATGATCCGCATGCGGATATTCCGCGTGTACATGGTCGTGGCTATGGGCATGTCCATGCGTATGACCGTGACTGTGATCATGGCTGTGGTCATGGTCATGGCTGTGGTCATGATGATCGTGCCCTTTGGCCTGTTTTTCCAATCGGCACAGCCCGGTGCAAAAGCTGTCACAGAGGGTGCAATCATCAACATTCGAGCCGGGCGCTGAGGCGCCCTGACCTTCCACGTGGTGATGATGGGATTCCTGAACCGCACCCACCTCAGCTTCAAATCCCAAGACCTGCGTGCGATATTTGCACATGGCGCAATTGGGCGGTGGAATTTCTCCGACCTGCTCGGTGATCCTCTCCGCAAAGGTCGCTAGCACTTGCTCATGGTCGTTCAAATACCCAGCTTTCACAAATTGGATATTAGCATTTTCCGCCGCAACCTGATCGGTAAAGCCGTAAATTCGGTCAATCAAAATGCCCGAAAAGAGAAAATAAGGGAACACAACAATCCGCTTATACCCAAGTTTGCTTGCATGCTGCAGGCAGGGTTCAACAAGGGGGAAGGTCACGCCCGAATAGCCCACTTCACACCAGCCAAAGCCAAGCCCTTCGTGCAACATACGCGCAATTTTCGCCACATTGCCATTGGCATCGGGATCCGATGCCCCGCGCCCAATCACTACAAGGCAAGTCTCATGCATCGGGACCTCGCCATGGGCCGCATTGGCCGCCGCAATCGCCTCTTGCACACGGCCACCCGCCGCGGCGATCATCTTGGGATCTACGCCCAACTCCCGGCCATAGCTGACCTCAATCCCATGTTTGGCCGCATAGGTGTTCAGCACGGTCGGGATGTCATTTTTGGAGTGCATGGCAGCAAAGAGCATACCCGGCACGGCCAAAATCTTGTCACATCCCTGCGCGCGCAGCCGATCCAACCCGTCGCGGATGACAGGGTTGGCAAATTCCAAATAGCCATATTCAACGGCCCATTCAGGCGGCAGATAGGCGGGCAGTTTTTCCGCCAGCACGCTAAATTGATCAACGGCCGCTTGGCTGCGCGAGCCGTGGCCACAAATCATGACACCGATTTTACTCATTTCACGCCTCCTGTGGTTCGGGCTCTTCGCCCTCACTGTCCTGCTCTTCGGACCCTTTCAGGGCAGCAACAGCCCCAGCCGCAAGCGCTGCTGCGAGGGCGGCGGCAATGACCCAATGGTCATGGCCTCCTGCCATGGCCTCCACATGCCCGAAATGCGCCCAAGCCGGCGCGGGCAGAAGACAGGCTAAAAATAAAAGACACCGGGTCATATCTTGGTCCTTTAATCTTATAGGTCAAAGGCCCCGCCGCACATCCTTTATGCGGGCTCATCCGACGATCACGGT
>Ga0257114_1003093_pt1 | contig 10713 bp, 7 predicted proteins | sample SI112_10mmetaG_FD_190149 | JGI IMG/M metagenome (GOLD analysis project Ga0257114, IMG submission 190149) | Marine microbial communities from Saanich Inlet, British Columbia, Canada - SI112_10m | ecosystem: Environmental > Aquatic > Marine > Inlet | place: Canada: British Columbia | collected... | reverse complement strand
AACGGCGACGAGGGGGAGAGGTTAAGAGACGGCGGCGCGAGCGGCGACGACGACGCGAGACGGGATTCGCGCGCGAGAGATGCGTCGTCGTCGTCGCCGGGGATGGCGAGAGGAAGTGGCGCGCGCGCGAGGTCGTCGAGCGGGGGCGCGAGCGCGATCAGAGGCGCGAACGCGGCGCGAGCGCAAACGGCGGAAATCTTGCTCACGCGAGGGTTGATTCTGAATAAGCTCGTCGTGACGCGCACGAGCGGGTCGCGATTGGGCGTGGCGACGGATTTGTGGGTGGACACCGATACGTGGGAGGTCGTGGCGTTAGATATTCGACAAAACGCGTTCGTGGGGACGGTAGACCACGTGCTGCTGGAGTCGCTGAGGCAAGTCGGGGACGTGATTTTGGTACACGACGAGCGCGCGGTGGAGCGGCGATGGAGCTCGTACGGATACAGCGCGGTGGTGGGGAAGGACGTCGTCACCGAGAGTGGGCAGTTTATCGGTCGAGTGCGGGATTTCGAATTCGATCCCGAGGACGGCGCCATCGCGAGGTTGATCGTCGACGCGTGGGGCGTGCCCACGGTGCCCGAGGGCGTGGTGTCGACGTACGCCGTGGACGTCGTTGAGATTTTAGACTGCGGAACCGAACGCATCATCGTCGCCGAAGACGCCGAAAGTCGAGTCGAACAACTCAGCATGAGCGTTTTACAGCGCTTGGCGTTGACCGTGCCGCCGTGGGAGGAGGAAGAGATGATGTTTGGAAGCGACGCCTACTACGACGACGTCTACTACGACGACTACGGCCGCGCCGTGCCGTCGCGATCGCGCCGTCGCGCCGACGTAGACGAGTACGAAGCCTTCTTCCGACGTCGCGGCGGCGCCGCGCGCGGCGTCGAGCAGCGCCAATCGTCCGGAAGCCCCGTTCGCGAGGGCATCCCGCTGATGCGTCCGACGCAAGCGTACGAACGTCGCGACGTCGACGGCGGCTACGGCGACCGCCCCGGTTTCTCCGATTGGGTCGTCCGCGACGATCGCCGTCAATCGCGCGAGTACGAAACCGTCGACGCGTACTGGGATCCTCCCGCGAGACGCGAGCGCGCCGCCGCGCGTCGTCCGCCCGCCGACGCCCGCGACGTCCGCGACGTCCGCGCGTCGCCGCCGCCGCGCGACGCTCGCCCCCCGCCGCGTTCGCGCCGCGCGCCGCCGCCGCGTTCGCGCCGCGCGCCGCCCTCGGGCGCGTTCGACGCGTCCGAGGACATGCTCTGACGCGCGCGGTTTCGCCGACGCTGTAACTCCAAATGTCCAAATGTTCCGTGTGCATCGCTCGATCGGTCTCGCGCGCGTGACGTCACTTATCCATCCCGTCGACGACGGCGCGCGCGCGCCGCACTCCGTCGCGCGCGCCGCGTCCGACTCGCCGAAGCGCGCACTCGCGCCGAAGTTCGCGCACGATGCAACCGCTCGCGATGCACCGCGCGACGATGCGCGAGACGTTCGCGCGAACGCGGCGAACGACGACGTCGATGGGGACATCGGGAAAAGCGACGGGACGGCGCGCGACGCGCGCGGTGCGCGTGCGCGCGGAGAGCGGCGGTGAATCGGCGCTGACGAGCGAAGGCGCGGCGACGAGCGGAACGCCGGTGCGCAAGACGTCGATGCTGGTGATCGGCGCGACGGGAACGCTCGGGAGACAGGTGGTGAGACGGGCCCTGGACGAGGGCTACGACGTGCGGTGCTTGGTGCGACCGAGACAAAATCCGGCGGATTTCTTGCGGGATTGGGGCGCCACGACGGTCAGCGCGGATCTGACGAAACCCGAAACGCTGCCGCCGGCGTTCGTGGGGGTGCACACGGTGATTGACGCGTCGACGGCGAGACCGGAGGAGGACTCGTACGCGATCGACTGGGAAGCCAAGTGCGCGACGATTCAAACGGCCGCGGCGATGGGGATCTCGCGATACGTGTTTTACTCCATCGATCAGTGCGATAAGCACCGAGAAGTGCCGTTGATGAACATGAAGTACGCCGTGGAGGAGTACTTGAAAGTGAGCGGGATGGATTACACGGTGCTGCGATTGTGCGGTTTCATGCAACCGCTCATCGCGGGATACGCCGTGCCGGTGCTCGAGGAGCAGCCGCTTTGGGGTACGGATGATGACACGCGCACGGCATACTTGGACACGCAAGATGTGGCGAAGATGACTCTCGCCGCCGTTCGCAGAGACGAAGCCGCGAACAAGATCATGACGCTCGCCGGCCCGAAGTCGTACAGCGTGCGCGAAGTCATCGCTTTGTGTGAAAAGCTCGGCGGCGCCGAAGCCAAGGTCAGCAACGTACCGGTTGGTTTGTTGAAGTTCACCCGTGCCTTCACGCGTTTCTTCCAATGGTCTTCGGCGGCGAGCGACCGCCTGGCTTTCGCGGAAGTGTTGGCGAGCGGCATCAAGTTTGAAGCCGACATGACGGAGACTTACAAGACTTTGGGGATGAGCGAAGACGAGGTGACGACGCTCGAACAATATTTAGAAGAATACTTCTCCAAGATTTTGAAGAAGTTGAAGGAAGTCGGCGGGGAATCGAGACAACGCGACTTCTACCTCTAAATCGCCCGCTCGCGAACTGTAATAGTGCCACAGATTTCTGATTTCTTTCCTCCTTCACGAAATGTCTAATGTCATCGCGTGTTCGATTCGATCGCGCGTCGTTTTCGTGCGCGTTAACGTCCTATTGATCATCCGCGGCCGACGCGGGCGCGGGCGTGGCGTTCGTTATGTTGACCAATCGCGTGCGAAACGCAATTTGACCAATCGCAAAGCGCCGTGGCGTCCAGCGCAAGGCGTTGGTATCGCCCGGAGCGTCCAAAATGTCGTCGATTCCGTTCGACGCGTCCTCGATGACGTGTCGAAGTGTGCGATGCAGCCCATCTTCGACGCTGATTTCGTCCAAAACGGCTCGTTCGGCGTCGGTCAACTTCGTCAGTCGGTCGCGCACTGCCTCGGCATGGTCTGGTTTGGTCAACAGGGCGTTCTCGCGACGGCGCCGGGCCTCGCCAGCTTCCCACGCCATGGCGAGGTCCACGGGATCGCCGTCATCGACGTAGGCATCGTAAGCGTCGGTTTGCTCCATGTCGAGTCGATCGAGGCGTCGAGGTGTGTGGGCGCCGAGGAGGCGAGACGAGAAGGCGACAACGCGCGGCTACGTGTAGTATTCGTTGGCTAAGGTCGCCCGGGCGGGCCTCTAATCATCCTTCTCGCACTGTTCGAACAGCAAATCGTGGTTCTCGCACACGCTTCGCGGACAAAGCGCGAAAACGGAGGACGCGCCGCGCGCGCTTCGCGTGGCGCACATGCGACACGACGATTTCCCGATGGCGATGCACCCGGCGTAGTCCACGTCGATGTGGCCGAATGTGCGGCAGTAACGCTCGGTATATTGAAATATCCCTCGCTTGGCATCTTCGAGGTTGGGCAGGCAGTTTTCGTCTTCGACGTTGACCGTCGGCGTGACTCCAAGGGTGGGTTTCGCGCGAACGGTGGGCGCCGTGTCGGCGGTGTCTTCGTCGTCGGCGTTGCCATCCTCCGCATCGCTTTCGTCGTCGTCACTCTTTGCCTTCGCTGGTTTGGGATCGCAACCCTCAACGCTGTACGCGCTGCACACGTGATGAGAGCATCGCGAATACGAACTGCTCTGCGTCGCGGCCGGGGAGTCGTCGAGGTAACAACTTTGACAACCTTCGCTCGATTTTTCGACGCACCCGAGGACATCGCCGGAATCTTCCATGCAAGCCTTGTTGTATTGTCTATAAATACCGTGCTTAGACTCAATTTGCACGGGTGCACACGATGGCGTGGCCTTGACGTCGTCATCTTCCTCCTCCTCCTCGTCTTCTTCGTCTTTGATGGACGGCGTGACGCCGAGCGACGCCTCCGATGGCTTCGACTTTTTGCTAGACTTCTTACGCTTTGTCGACTTTTTCTCGTCGGTATCATCCGTGTCGTCGACGACTGCATCATCAACGTCGACATCGACGTCATCGTCTGCGTCGAGGTCATCGTTCTCATCCTCTTCATCCTTCGTGGTTGAAGACTTTTTCTTCAAAGCTGATTTTGTCTTTGACGTCTTCGACGAGGATTCCTCGGTTTCGTCGGCGACGTCGTCTACACTGCTCGTGCCCGCGGTCACGCGTTTCAAGCTTCCTTTTAAGCCTTTCAAAATCTTATCCGTCGTCGCTTTTAACGGTTGAAGCGAGGGATCAGCCGTCGTAAGCGTCCCCGCGCCACCTCTGATTTCCATCGTTCTCGGCGATGCGGCGCTCGAGTAAAGCACGGCGCCGACGCCACACGCGACGACGGCGGAGACCGCGACGACGGTGTACGTGACGACGTGACTCTTAATCCCGAAAAACGACCGCCGAACCTTGCGCTTGCGACCGCCATCTAGCAATGAAGCAGTCTCGCTCTCCTCGCGAGCGCGCTCGCGGTCGCGCTTCGCCTCGCGCTTGGCTTCCTTCTTGGCCAACTTTTCCGCCTTTCGGCGCGCGCGTTCCGCCTCCAAAGCGCGCCGCTCTTCTTCGCGTTTCTTTCGCGCGCGCTCTTCCTCGCGCCTCGTCAAATCAGCCTGAGAAACGAACCCGAATCCTTCCTCTTCGTCCCCGCCTCGTCGTCTCGCGCTTCGCGCCCGCTCCAACCCGCTCGCGAACTCATCGTCATCGCTCTCATCGCTGTCGACCCCGCCCAAGCGCTCGGCGACGAGTTTCGACGTCTTACGCATCCTTCGCCTCCGTTCGCTGTCTCTACCGAACGTGCTGTGCGACGGCGACTCGTCCCCGTCGCTCGCGCCGTCGCCGCCCGCGCGATCCCACGCGCTTCGTCGCCCCCCCCCCCCCCCCCCCCCCCCCCCCCCGCGCTTCGTCGCCCCCCCCCTCCGCGCCCGTCCCCCCCGCCCGCCTCCACGTCCTCGTCGTGATCCCTCGCGAACGCATCGTCGTCGTGATCGTCGACGACGCGCGTCTCCTCGTCGCTCTCCGACGCCGTCGTCGCCGTTCGGCGCGCGTCTTCGTCGTCCGAGCTCTCGCGCGAGCGCACCGACCGCGCGTCGCTCGACGCGTTCTTCGCGCAGCACACCATGCGCGCGCGATCGGGACGCGTTCGCGCGCGCGTCCTCGTCGCTCGCCGATCGTCGTCGCGCGCGCGCGAGCGCGTCGGCGTCTCGCGCGAGACGCCTGGGTGTTACGCGTTCCTCACGAGGACTCTGACGAGTCATGACTCAAGCGTAAATAATAGACGTATGGACACTTGAATACGTTGGACATGTGGATATGAATCGACATACGAAACAAAAACAATCCGTTCCCGCGTTGACGAGTGCATCTATATACGAAAAACGTCTCGACGCACATGTCGACATATTTACCCCACGCGCGTGTACGCGTTGAACCCCGTGATGCATCTATATACGAAAAACGTCTCGACGCACATGTCGACATATTTACCCGAAGTGAAGATTAAATACTGTACCGTCCACGGCAGTTTGAGGTTTCGGGAGGCGCGGCGCGACGGCGGACGATCGACGACGACGACGACGACGACGACGCGCGCGACGACGACGACGCGCGACGACCGCGTCGGTCGTCGTCGTCGTCGTCGTCGTCGTCGCCGTCGTCGTCGAGGGACGCGCGCGCGCGCGACGGACGGCGACGCGCGCGCGCATCCCTCGACGCGCGCGACGACGGCCGACGCCCGACGCGGTCGTCGCGCGTCCCTTGACGGAAACGACCGCCCCGACGGAAACGACGCTTCGTTCGAATTCAAACGCACGCGCGCGCCGCGCGCGCGCGACGTCGAGATTTTTCCTCGAGTGCGGACCCGCGGCGCGAAAAAAGCGCGACGCGCGGGAACCGCGGCGAAAAAGATTAATTTCCGCGTCAGCACCCGCGGCGACCCCGGGGGGTCGGCGCGCGCCCGCGATCGCGGCGCGCGACGCGCGGCGAAAATTTATCGCATTTATCGCTCGCGCGCAGAGTCACGACTCGCCGACGCGCGAATCCCGCGAAATCCCGCGCGGGGGTGGATAATATCTTCCCGTAGTGCGTCGCGTCGATCGCCCATGAGGGCTGTGAAAAAAACCCGCGCGCGAGATTTCGATTTTCACGAACGGTTCATGGTGTTCGCGCGCGCGCGAATGCGTGATCGCCGCGCGTCCGGCGTGGGTTCGGACGTTCGGGCGATACGAACGGACGTCCGGCGCGCGGGCCGGAGACGACGTCCGACGCGCGGGCGTCGGCGCGCGTTACGCGGGGCGCGCGCGCGCGGCCGCACACGCGCGCGCACGCCGGGCGCACGCGAGCGACGCGCGCGGTTCGCGGTCGATCGATTCGAACGTCGCTCGATCGATCGACGCGCGCGCGAGACGCCGACCCGCGACGCCGACCCGACCCGCGACGTCGTTGTTAACGTCGCCGCGATCGATCGGCGTCGCGCGACGCGGGCGATGATGGCGACGCCGCGCGAGCTCGACGCGCCGAGCGCGGGCTCGCCCGCGCGCGACGACGGCGCGAAAGATTTTCGTCGAACCGAATCCGTCGACGGCGAGGCCATCGCGCGCGAGCGCGCGCACTCGTTCAGCACGCAGTGCTCGTCGCAGACGACGATCGCGGACCTGGGCCAGGGGGGCGACGACGACGACGACCGCGTCGAGGACGAACGCGTCGCGTTCGACGTCGCGCGCGATCGCGACGCGCGCGCGATCGACGAACGGGCGGAGAGAGAAACGCGCGATGCGATGGTGGCGCTCGCGCGCGCGCGCGCGGACGCGATCGGGCCGGACGGCGCGGATTTATGCGCCGACGTCGCGCGCGAGCTCCTGCGGCGCGAGCGCGCGGATCACGGGGCGTTCGTGTTGGACGGCGCGACGGCGCATCACGCGGCGTACCGGGCGCAGTTGGTGGAGTGGATTTTGGACGTGTGCGCGGGGGAGCGGTACGGGCCGACGACGGCGGACGTCGCGATCGGATACATGGTGCGTGGACGATGCGATGCGACGCGTCAACTGTCTCGCCCCCAGGCTGGCTGATTCCGGGGGAGGGGGCCAGGGGCGATCTTATCTTCGCCGCGACCGACCGCGATGTTCGGACGAACGGCGAAAAAAATAAAACGTCGGAAACGATTCGAAACGCACGAACGCGCGCGATGGGGACGATGGCGAACGATTGAACGAACGACTGACGACGAACGCGGACGCGACGAATGCGCAGGATCGAGTGTTGTCGAAAACCGTGGTGCCGAAGACGTCTTTACATCTCGTAGCGCTGTGCTGCTTGCAGATTGCGGTGAAATACGAAGAGATTGAGGAACGTGTGCCGACGATGGCGAAACTTCGCGCGTGGACGTCGAACATGTACTCGCCGGATATCATTCAAAAGATGGAGTTGGCGGTGTTGATCGAGCTCAAATGGGAGCTCGGCATTCTGACGCCGGCGCACTTTTTGGAATCTTTCTTGACCATGATGAACGGCGGGACGACGAGCGAGGATGAAGTGGACGTCGGTGTGTGGACGCCGCAGTATCAAGAGGAGTTGAGACATTTGGTGTGTCAAATGTACTCGTTGTGCGTGCAAGACGTGAGCTTGGCCAACGAGCTGCCGTCGCGCGTCGCCGCCGCCGTCATCGCAGCGTCGAGGTTGAACTTGGGCATCAAGCCCTTGTGTCCACCGACGCTTCGAGTTGCGGCGAACGTGACACCGCAGCAAATCTATCCTCTCGTGACGCACATGCACAGAATGTGGGAAGAAGCGTACGAAGACGACGAGACGACGATGATGGAAGCCGACGTCAAGGCCCACGCGGATTTCAACTCGCTCGCCATCGCCATTCCGCAACAAGAAGGTGTGGTGTATGCCGATAAACCCGGGTTCGAGCAGCGCATCACTGAAAACGCATCGCCGACGTGTCCGTTGGATATGCAGTGGGACGAATGAGCCGACGCGTTTCAGAGTCGAGAAATGGAGAGAGAAAGGAAAAGAGGTGAGATTCTGTGAGAATCGAGAGACCGAATCGAGAGACCGAATCGGTTAGTAAGTATGGACGGGATTATCGCGGTAACTATTGTCCTACCGCGGTACGCCCATCGTACCCAAGGCGAACATCATCATGTCCGGTAACCAAGCGAGCGCGACGGCGGTATCGTCATCACGAGACAACGCCGACCGCGCGGTGTATTATTTGTTTGATTTGTGCCAAATGTATTCTATTTTAATCAAAAGAGAAAGATAGTTCGATACAACAAATCACACGTACTTTACAAGAATCTAAATGCGTGGCGCGCTATCTTTTCTTCGTTCAATCGTTCAATCGTCGCGCGCGCGCGCTACGTTTAACATCGCATGCCTTGCTCGGTGACCGTGTACGCGCCTCCGTGGCGGCGCACCGGTACGTCCCACGTCGCTACGCCCGCGTACTCACCGTATCCAACGCGTTTGTTCGACGGCGCCAACAAGACGCGCTGCGTCACCGCGTTCGTCCACTCCACGGGTAAGAAATCCTTGTACTGCCCACCCCGTCGACCATCGTTCGACGACAACGTCGTCTTTGTCACCACAACCGCCGCCCTATGCGCGCTCGCTAGGCGCTTGAACAATCTCGCCGCGGCGGAAAACACGCGCTGAATGTTAAACGGCGCCCCGTGGTCCTTCCTCGATGCTCGATCGAGCCAGTAAAACGCCGCCACGTTGTCACAAATCACCAACCGCTGCGACGCGAATTTCGCCATCTCACCGCTTTTGGCACCGTTCGCACCTCCACCCTCTGCGTCCTCCCCCGTCTCCCTCGTCTCCGCCGTCTCCGCGTCCACGAACAGTCCGTCTCTTTTCGCGCTCTCGATCGCTCCGCTCCACGCCGCGTCCAGCGCCGTCAGCGTCTTCAACGCGTCCACCATCCCGTGCGCCCTCACCAGCGTGAATCTCGACATCGATTCCTCGTACACCTCATCTCGCATCGTCACTCGCTGATTCTCTCGCACGTTCGCCAGCTTTTCCTCAATCTTTCGATTCAGCGCTCGCAGCAGCCGCAGTTGGTCAAACTTTCCATCGCAATCGATGACGATCACCCGCGCCTCGCTCCCGTCGTACCGCACCCCGTCCCGCGCTCGCGGCAGCACGGCGTGCGCGGCGATCTCGGTGACGAACTCCGTCTTCCCCGACCCCGGCGCGCCGACGATCTCGACGATCTCTCCCGCGCGAAGCGCCGGTTCGGGGTCGCGCGCGTCGACGAACGGAATCCCGCTCCGCAGCGGCTCTCGCAGCGCGCGGTCGAGGTACGCGCGCGCCGTCTCGCTCGGCGCGAGGAACGCGAGCGTTTCTTCCAGCGTGTTCATCCGCGCGTCGCGCGCTCGCGCGACATCAACCGCGACGCGTCGACGAGTGCGACCGGCTCGCGGCGTCCGCCGAACGAATCGCCATCGCGCGGCGCGCGGCATGCGCGCGTCGACGCGCGATCGCCCGGGGGAGGTGTCGCGAAGCGCGTTCGATCACCTGTGCGCGGAGATGGTGCGCGAGGCGTTCAGGGCGACGCGCGCGGGCGCGGCGAGAGGCGACGCCGGGGAGGAATTCATGGACGACGCCGCGGACTGGATGCGACGCGTCGACGGCGAGACCGCGCGCGCGGCGTGCGACAGGCTCGAACTCGTGGGATTTCGCATCGGCGAGCGCGTCGGCGAGCGCGTGAGCGCGCACGAGGATCCGTTCGCGGACGAGCAGAGCGCGATCATGTGCGCGTGCAAAGAGTTTTGGACCTTCGCGCACGGCAAGCGCGTCGACGCGCTCAAGACGAACAACAAGGGCACGTTCGTGTTTCACGACGATCAGTTTCGAGCGATGCGAGGCGTGCGATGCTCGAGCTCGAGCGCGGGTTCGAGCGCGGGCTCGAGCGCCGCCGCGTCGTCCGCCGCCGACGCGCTCGCCGACGCCGCGCTCGACGCCGTCGAGCGCGCCTACCTCGCCCTTCACGCCGGCGTCGTTCGCGGCGGCTTAAAATCCTTCGGCATCACCGCTCGCGTGCGCGGCGAGCTTCGCGCGTCGCCGTCGTCGGCGTCGCGCGACGCGCGTCGACGCCCTTCGCGTCCGGGCTTCGCGTTCGCGCCCGCGCCGTCGCCCGCCGTCGCGTTCGTCGTCGACGTCGCGCGTCCGTCCGGCGCCGCGCCGGCGTCGTGACGGGAGCATCATCGTTGTAACACCGCGCGCGTTCTCGTCGCCGCGCGCGTCCATCGCGAACCTTCGACGCCCGGTCGGCGCGCCGCGCGTTTTCGGTGCGTTTCGGCGCGATCGCTCGCGACGCACTTAGGGTTTCGCGCGCGTCGAATACGAACGACTCTCGCGTTCGCGAAGGCAAACGCAAAAAAAATAAAAAAAATAATACCCGACCCCTCAGATTTCGCGAGGGGTCGGCACTCGTCGCGAGGGGCCACTCGCACCGAATGTCCGAACCATACCCCCTCCTCACTGTTTGCCCTGCACGCCCCCAGATCGCGCGACGACGCCGCTTCGGCGCCGCATCGACGCGCCATCGCGCCGCGCGAGCGACGACCGCGCGCGCGACGACGACGGCGACCGCGCGAGCGACGACGACGGCGACGACGCGTCGACGACGACGGCGCGCCGAATCGAATCGCGCGCGCCGTCGTCGTCGAACGAAGCGTCGATCGGGACATCGATCGAACGACGATGTTCGCGGC
>Ga0257114_1003089_pt1 | contig 10720 bp, 9 predicted proteins | sample SI112_10mmetaG_FD_190149 | JGI IMG/M metagenome (GOLD analysis project Ga0257114, IMG submission 190149) | Marine microbial communities from Saanich Inlet, British Columbia, Canada - SI112_10m | ecosystem: Environmental > Aquatic > Marine > Inlet | place: Canada: British Columbia | collected... | reverse complement strand
TGTCTTCTAATGCACGATAACAATGGTATTGATTGTAAAGGTATGTGGCATATAAATCATGGTCTATATTACCAGACATCAATACACCTACAAACTCTTTTCTTTCAGCGTTTTGGTGTTGTTCTTTTGTTAATTCTTTTATATCTAACATTATTTAAAAGCAGGTCCTGTTACCCAAGTTACTAAAGAGTTTCTTTCACCTTTTGTTACAGGTTTAACTTCATGCAATATATATGATGGAAATATTACTATAGTTCCTTGTTTTTTATCCATTACTGTGGGTTTATCACCATCATATAAACAAAGTTCGCCACCTTCATATTCATTCGGATTCGTAAGTTGTACTGATACAGATAATTTTCGCACCGACATGTTTATACTTCTATCCACATGTTTACTATATTTACCAGAGGGAGCTTTGTAGTTTGTAAATTGTAATCCTTCATTAATCCCGTACAAATCAAATTTAAAAAATTCTTCATTTAATTTAGTTACAATATCAGTTAATTTTTGATAAAACCATTCAAGATTATCAGTAGGATTTAACCACGACACATCACTATTCCTTGATTTATCAACATCTTCACCTTGAGTTTTACCTGTTGTTAAACCTTTATTTTTAGCTATATTAACAATTGTTTCGCACTCTTCCTTTGTAAGTGCTTCATTCCAAAAAGCATAGAGATGAACAGTATCCGTTTTAAAACTCCAAGATGTATTATCAAATTTAATTTCTTTTTTATCCTGCATGTCCTAGTCCTCCTCTTTTATCCCATTTCCAATCAGCATATTTACCATTTACATCAACATACATTAAGAAAATTTGACTATGTTTATTGCCAGTATATGTATCTCTCCAATGAGGATATTCTATACCTTTATAAACAACTATATCACCTACATTCATTTCATATGACTTAATATTGCCAGGTGTTTCTTCAAAAAATATTGGCCAATCAACTTCTTTTTCTATACAACATGATACACCGTATTCACCTGATGGTCGGTCTGTATGTCTTGCTAATGAACTATTATTATAATATATTCTGCCATAACTATAGGTTGGATATAATTTTTTAGATACCGTTTTCTCCACTAAAGGCTGTAAGTAAGTTAACATTGCCTCTAAGAAAAAAGGTGCATAATAACCTGTTGAATTGGGAGTTTCTTTATCAGGCGGATAACCTAAAACTTTAAACATCAAATCCATATTATGGGAAACATACTCACACATTTCTTTTGACAAAGCATTTTTAATTACAGTAATCATCTAATTATACCTCACATCTGTAAAATCACTATTAAAAGATATTATAGTTTTTCTCTTATTACTATTTATCTTGCTAGACCTATGCAACAAATGTGCTGGAAAGGTCAATAAATCCCCCTCTTCTAAATCAAAGGTAACAATAGCTTTAGTTAATAGATTATAGAATTGTGTTTGCATTTGTTTTTCTGGCATTTCTAAAAAATAAACATTTGAAAAGTTTGTGCCAGGATGATTATGCCATTTATGTTCATTGTCGCCTGTATATTGTTGAAACCAACCATTGTTTATTTGCCATCTATCACAATACATTTCATCTCTCATAATCTCCATATATGGGCTAACAATATCATAAAATAATTCTAAATATTTTCTTTCAGCATCTTTTGGTAAATTCCAATCAGTTTTTTCTACATTTTCTCTATTGTTTACAATTTCAGATTTAGGCATGTCATCAATAAATTTTAGTAATTTGTCTTTATTTTGTTTATGTTCTTTTATTTTATTTACAATACAAAAATCATCTAATTTTTTTATAATCATACTTTACACTTTCTTATATTCAAAGTTAGGCATATTTGAATATATTGATTTTGATTTAATTGCATTTAAATATTCTTTATGTGAGATTGTTACTTTATGGTTGTGTAAAATACCTTGTTTATAAATTAATTTTTCAGTATAATTTTTTAACCATGGTGAGTGACTTTCATATTCATTTTTTATATTATTTAAATTAAATTTATTCAAACCATGCAAAACACTTGTATAGTTGGACTCATAAAATAAAAAATAATTAGTTTCTGCAAAGTCTTCATTTATAGGTAATCTATATTTCCATTTTTCTAAATTATTTGCTAAGGTTTCTGGTACAGGCAATTTTTTAATATCTTTCCAAAATTGACTATTATCTTTATCTACCATGTAATGTAAAAATATAAAATCTCTAATATTATTCATAATAGAATTAACTTTTGAATTATATTCTTCCACATCATTATCATTATAGTTAGACAAATAATGCATAAACAAGAACATTTGATTGATTGATGTTCCTATAGATGTGGCCTCTAAAGGTTCTACAAAGTTAGCACTCAATCCCACAGCTAAACAATTTTTTATCCACACTTTATCTAAAGAACCTGGGTCAAATTTTATATTTCTAGCAATTTCTATTTCTTTACCTAATAATTTTTCTACTTCCTTTTTTGCCTGTTCAGCGTTAATATAATCATTATTAAAAATATACCCATTTCCCCAACGACCATAAACAGGTATTCTCCACATCCAACCATAATCCATTGCTCTTGCTAATGTATAAGTATTATAATTATCTGTATCTTCAGTTTGAAACGCTATGGCTTCATTCATCTTTAGATATTTACTGTAAGAATTCCATTTTGCTCCTAATTTAGACATTAGAAGTCTTTTAAAACCTGTACTGTCAATGTAAAAATCGGAAATATATTCTTTCTTTTCACCGACTAATTTGTATATTTCACCATCTTTATTTAATTGAACATCTTTTATTTCGTCTATAATAACTGGTATATTATTTTTCGTACATTTTTTTATCAAGTATTCATTGAGTTTAAAAGTATTGAAATGAAATTGATTTGAAGGAGAATTACCGTATTCTAAATCATTTTTTAAAACGGTGTTATTAATATAATTTTGGTCAGTTGTTTCTATCTGGTCAATATTATTAGAAATCGTATAACCAAATCCGGCCAAATATTGAGCAAATTTTGTTTCGCTTTGATACATACTATTAATACTATGATAGTATTTTTTTGGTGTCCAGTTTTCAAACATAACTCCAGATTTTATAGTAGCGTCACATTCTTTAATTAAATCTTGGTGTGAAATATCACAAAATTTCATAAACTCTAACCAATGTTCAGTTGAGCCCTCACCTACACCTACGATACCTATTTTTTCTGATTTTACAATTTGAATTTCTAAATTTTGAAATCTTTTTTTAAGAATTAAAGCTGAAATTAATCCTGCTGTACCACCACCAACAATTGTCAAATTTTTAATCATATAATATACCTATTAATATCTAGGATAAATCTGAGGATAGAAATAATCTTTTACAGGTTGAACATCATAAAAACAATCTTCAGCCCCTAATCCAATATCTGGAATAGCTATTTCTTTTATATCCTTTTCATTATCAATAACACCTGTCTTAATTATTTTTTCTCTAGTTTCTCTATTAGTAAAAATAATGCCATCATAAAATCTCCACTCATGGTATCTCATATAGAGACCACCGCTATATCTACTAAAATATTCATCCAAATTAGTTTTAACATGAACATTATAATTCATATACATTACGGTATCATATTTTTTTAATTTTTCATAATGAAAATGTCTATGGTCTAAACCATGTGAATTATTATCTGTAAACTCAAAAAGCTCTACATCAAATCCCTCAACAAGTTGTGTTGAAAATATTTTTATTTCTAAATTAGGATTATATTCTTTTACTAAATCGTAAGACTTCTTAAATATTTTTAAAAAATCTCTTTTGTTTTTTATTTCATTATTACTGTTATCTCTATAATTTTCAGTAAATTTATTTAAACTATAATATAAACAATTCATTAATTATTTACCCCCTATATGTGCGTTAAAGGATAATGATATTCTATTTTCTTTAACTAAATTTTGAGATACGCTATGTTTTAACCAAGAAGGAAATAATAGTAATCTGCCAGATAAAGCTGGTATATACCAATTTTCTGAGTTTACTTCATTTAAAATATCCTTATATTCATCTCTCCAATCATACTGCATTGTATCTAAAGAAGGATGTTCAAAATTAATATTACCAGAATTTACAGGAGCACTTATGTAATAGACACCAGAAAAAATACTATTAGGATGTGTATGAACAACATGATAACCACCTACATCATTAATATTAATCCACATATTGTCAAGCTCAACTTCTAAATCTTTTTTAAACCCTAAAAAATTTTTATAATGATTTAAACAGTCGTCTATACTATTGCTTAAAGATAGTAAAATTGGTTCTTCTTTATAAGGTAAGAAATCACTTTGAAATCCTCCTCTATTACTTCTTTGATTGTTTGATTGTTTGTCTTTAAGATTTAATGCGTATTTTTCTAATTCAAAATTATTTAAATTTAAATCTTTTATAAAAATAGGACACGCAAATAACTCGTGTATTTTAAATTCATCCATAATATTACCTCTCAATTTATTTATCTTCAGGTTTAATAAATGAATACCAACCTGTTATTATATATTTAGTCTGTGTAGGAGATGTTATTCCTCTATGAGTAAATGTCCAATCTGTACCCCATATTACAGTTAATCCTTTTTTAGGTTTTATTTTTAATTTTTGATAATAAAATTCTGTTTCACCACCATCTGTAATATCATTTAAATATGTCATAAATGTTAAATGTCGTCTGACACTTCTTTCAGAACCTCTTTCACAATGCCATTCATAAAATCCTTCACCAGGCAAGTATCTTTGAACATTAAAATCTTCTGTTATGCCCCAATGCCCCATGGATTCATTACACCATGTATATTTCTTTTTATATTCTTCTAAAGCTTGTGTTAGTGAAGTTAAATAATTTTGTACAGCTTCGTCTTCAAGGCCTTTACCGATACCTACATTAATATCTCTGGAAGCTTTAACATCTTTTCTAATTTCACCTGTACCTACACGGCCATCTTTTTGCCAATTGTAGTTAGTTTCAAAAAATTTAATTAGATTATCGGATACGCTCTCGTCTTGAATAGTCCAAGCGTCAATGAAATTATTATTTTGATTTATTTTGTGGGGTACTAGTTGCATTATATAATTTATCCTTCATAATATTTATAAACTCATTTTAAACTAATAATTAAGGTAGTAGTCCACCTTGATTTTGTTGTTCAGTTGTCAAAGCTACCCAGCCTTGTGTATTATCTGCTAGGTAAGCGTCTTCGTCCCAAACATAGTTTCGGCCATTAAAGTCTGATGGTTTTGCTACAGGTCTTTTCCATTCACAAGTAGTTGAATTAAAAATATAACTACCTTCTGGTGGTTTTGGTCTAATAAAAGCATCTAAATCTTCATTATATTCATACCCAATACTAGGCGTATTTTTTCTAAAAGCCTTTGATTGGTCATCTGAAGGCGTATCTGAATCCGGTTGATAATGAACACCATCTCTAGTGTTATATGAACATTGTTTCCAAATAGGCCATGAAGTCAAGGTTTCTAAAAACTCTCTACCGTTTTCTTCAACTTCATTACCATCAGCGTCATGTAAATTTTCATCTTTAACACTTACGACAGCAATGACTTTGTTGTTTAATCCTATTTTTGCAAAATATGCCATTTTTATTCCTCTATATTACGATACGGTATAACTACCTGAACTGTTGAATGTAATAACCTTATAATCTCCTGAAGTATTTACCGTAGGAGAACCACTTGTTGTGCCTGAATAGTTTACTGAAGGCACTTTTAAAATTACAACACCTGAACCACCTGCACCACCGTCACCAGCGTTAGGTGAGTTAGGACCACAACCACCTCCACCACCACCTAAATTAGCAGTACCGGCTTGACCATTTTGTGGACCATTGTGTTGACCACCTCGGCCTCCACCACCTGAACCTCCCTCAGCACCTGTGCCGTCATGGCATCCTCCGCCACCGCCACCTGCGTATGTTACTGAACTTCCTGTAATTGAATTTGCTGTACCAGTTCCGCCTTCTCCGGCGTCATGTGGACTAGGGGCGTTTCCAGGTTGACCTGCTTGTGAGGCACCACCGCCTCCGCCACCACCGTATGGTTGACTTGGTGAATTTCTTCCTGCACCTCCAGAATTACCTTGTGATGGTGATACACTTGGTGTATTTCCTGCGCCAGCGTTTCCGTTATAAGGTCTTTCGCCATTAGAAGCGCCGCCGCCACCGCCGGATCCTCCAGCGTTTCCTGTAAAATTCTCTCTACCACCACCGCCACCGCCGGCAGATGTGATTGTTGTAAATGTATTTGTACCTGCTAGTGAACTTACACTACCTGAAGCGCCATTAGCATTGTAAGCAGTTGTTCCTGCACCACCACCAACCGTTACGGTATAAACTCTTGCAGCTCCTGGGTCTGATACGGTACCCGTTCTATAACCACCTGCACCACCGCCACCGGCACCTGCGTAATTATTTTGGTTATCACTAGAACCACCGCCTCCGCCACCACCAGCAACAACTAAGTATTCTATTGATGGTGCTTCTGAATTTGATATATTAAATTGTCTTGTTACTACATTTGTACCGTCTGTAGCACTAACAGTAAAAGTGTAAGTTTGAACAGACGACCCACTTATTGTACCTGTAATATCACCAGCTGTGCTTAATGATAATCCGTTTGGTAATGCGCCTGCTGAAATTGTATGTGTAACTGCTGTTCCATCGGGGTCTGTTGCTTTAATAGTTGTTTCATTAAAATCTGTATTTGCAGCTGCACCCTCATATGTTGTGGCAACAGTTGTATCAGCTGATGTTGAAAAACTAGGCACTCCACCTGCGTCAACAGCGTCTTCTATTGTTGCAGCCAATCCTGATGGATTAGTAATAATAATATCATAAGGTTCTTTTGATACATTCATTGCTGTTGTATTTTGTATCGTAACAGTAGATGATGAAGTTACACTTAGGTTTACACCTGTATATTCTGTACCATCACTACCTACAAATTTTGCCGTTGCACCTGACTGAAAGTTTGAACCTGAAATTGTAAATGTTTGTCTTGTAGCTCCGTCTGAAGCCCATGAAGTAGGAGAAACAGCTGTTATAGTCGGAGGACTATCAATAGGTTTCCATGATGTACCATCATAGTATTCAGCAAGATTTGTTGTAGTATTAAATCTTAATTCACCATCTGCTGGACTTCCTGGTCTTTGAGCAGTAGTTCCCTCAGGTAGTTTAATACCATCCGTTCCAGTAAATACTCTATTTTTACCTGTAATATCTCTAATATTTGCCATACTACTATTTATACCCTCTCTTAATTACTCTTAATTATTACTTGTTAGTTTCCAACCGTATGTCGCACCAGTGTAAACTAACTGAATGGCGCTATCTTCTACATCAACAACTAAGTCGGCAGTTGCACCATTAATTTTTAAACTATTTCTAGCAACAGTCAAATTGTTTGTATCAAATGTACTCGCTAAGTCAAGTAATGAAACTTGGTCACCAACTTGTGGCGAAGCAGGTAATGTAATCGTTTTTGCACCACCTGAAGTATCTACAAAGTATCTATCGTTTGCAGCTACTGTAATATCTGAAGCAGTTGAAGCCCATGGATTACCACCACCTAAACCTGTCCATTGTGTTCCGTTATATCCTTCCCATGTAACTAGAGAAGAATTGTATCTGATACCACCTGTAAATAAGTCGCCACCTGTTGGTCTTTCACTAGTTGTACCAGTTGGTGGTACTAAGTGACCTGTTCCCATACTATCTGTTGTCAAGTGTCTTTTTACAGCTCTTTCTGTAGGAACTGCCGTATTTGCGTCACCTGAAAGTGTTACATCTGTACTAAATTCATTAATTGTAGCACCTAATTCAGCACCAATAGAACCTAGTTGTAACTCTGTCAAACCTGAAAGGTCAAAAGCGTCTGCGTTTAGGGTTGCAATACCAGTTGCCTGTTCAATTCTGAACAAGTCACCAACTCTAAAGTCACCTTTTTGGTCAGACGATACAAAGTAAACACGACCACCATTTAATTCATCAACTTCATCTTCTTGTGAAGCCGCTTGACCTGATGCGCCAGGATAATTTGTATCTGCAAAACCACCAGTACCAATATCTAGGAAGTCATGTCCAGTTAAACGGACATTTGAAAAGTTTTGTGTAACATCAGCTACAGTATTATCAGCTTTTGCATTTGCTGTAGTAATACTTTCTGTAATTCTAATTAATGCTGTTTGATTTGTTGTGTTTTCTTCAGAAACAAGTGATATTCTGTAATACTTACTATCACCTGTAAATTTTAAGTTTGTTCCAACTTTAATTAATCCTGCTGATGATAAATTTGTAGTACCTGAAGATACGGCAATTAGAGGACCAATTTGTCCTATCTGAGCAGCTGAACTATCTCCTGTTGAACTATCTAATGAAACTTGAAATGTAGAACTATCTTCTTTTTGTATTGTAACAACTTCGCCTTGTTGGAAGTTACCACTTCTATTTTCAATGTGTATGTAATCTAATGAAATATTAACTCTAAAAACTACAGCAGTCGCACCTGAAGTAACACCTGTTATAGTAGCACCCGCTGTAGGCGAACCTGATACATTAATCATGTCGCCAATATCTGATTCCGTAGCTGCACCAACAAATGTTGTTGTATTGTATTTTAAAATTTCACCACGAGTTTGTACTCCTACTGGTGTTTCATTTGGATCCGTTCCGTCTGCAACAGCACCATATTCACCATAACCAGATGAACAGTTAAGTCCTCTAATAAAACCACCTGTTGTACAGTAAAATGATTTATCACAGTAGTATGTGAAAATAGAAACCATTTCACCACGACCTCTTGCCAATGCATGAACACCACGACCATCTGAGTTAATTTGAGTAAAGTCATTTGCAAGAATTGATTTATTACCTGCACTATGTAAATTACCATCAATCTCAATACCAGTTGCGCCGGCATTAACTGAAGAACAGTTTTGAATATATGGAGAAGCAGTTGTAATAGAACCTGAGGGGTCTAATGAAACAACGGCAGCTTTTCCTGTAACCTTGCCTGTAGGTGCACCTGTTAAACCTTTCATTGACATTTGTACAATATTTGTTTGATTGTTCAATAAGAACATGTCTGAAGCGTCATTGTTTTCTAATGAAGCAACTGTCAACACTAAATTACTTGAACTTCCTAAACTAGAACCTGGAATTGTAATGGTATTTCCTACAACAAATCCTGTACCACCATGATAGATTGTAACAGTAGGTGTAGATGAACCATCACACACAACATTTGCAACAAATGAAGCTGCGACACCTGAACCTGAAGTTGCGTTAGCGTGAACATAGTTGTAAGTGCCTGGAGTACCGCCTGTACCACCTGAGGTAACTGAAACTGTTTTAACTTGATGACCTGTTCCTGTATTAGGTCGAATTTCTGTGCCTCTTAAACTTTCACCTTGTACTGTAACACCAGCAGGAACTCTAATAGGTAAAGTTTCTCTATAAACACCATTTTTAACATAGATAACATCACCAACTGAAGCTGATACTACTGTAATTGTCATATCTGAAGCAGTACCTAATTGGTCACTACCACCATCAGCAAATGTAATTACATCGCCAGCAGCGTGGCCTGAACCACCGTCTGTGATTACAACTGTAGGAGTAGATGAACCGTCTAAAACTACTCTTGCCTTTGCGCCTGTACCTGAACCGTCTGAGCTTGTTTGTGTAATATCGTAAGTGCCTGGAACACCACCAGTACCACCTGTAATTGTATTAAAGTCAACAACATCTCCTGAAGACGCTTGAGATAATGCGTAATAAACTGTTTTAAAGGGTAAATATTCTGTACCTGGATTTGAATCCGAACCTGAGTTTGCAACATAATAAACATTTTTACCTTCAGCATTTGACCAAATTGGGTCTGAACCATCTGTTGTTAAAACTGCACCAACTGTACCAATCGGTAATCTTTCTGTTTGAGAACCACCTTGTTTTAATAAATCACCTCTTGTGCTTAATACTGCACCACTATCACCTTGTGCAATAACTTGCCATTTAGCTGCGTCTGAGTCCGGAGATACATTTAAAATTCTATCTTGTATTGCAAGATAAGTTGTAGTAGTTAATCTTACCACATCTCCAATTTTATAAGTTGTAGAAGCACTATAAGCTGCTCTGTAATTAAAACCTGCAACTATTAAATCCCAATGAGAAGTATTTACTGTACCATTTGTGTTAGAAGGATATTGTTGTAGATGGTTTGTTTTTGAAACATAAGAATTACCGCCATACTTTACAACATCACCAGTTTTATAATTGACTGAAAAATCGTAATCGCCAGTTTGTTTATAACCTGTTGTTACTACATCCCAATATGCGTTGTCTGTAGGAGTTTGACCGGCAGCGGGTGTAGCATTTATATAAACATAAGTGTAACCACCATAAGTTACAACATCACCATCTTGGTAAGTTGTACTTGAACCATAACTATCTTCAAATTGTAAACCCTCTGTAAATACTTGCCAGTTTGAACCTATAGCAAATGTTGAAGCTGATGTATGTTGTAGTTTACAACGATACTGAAATGCACCATTTTTTACTAAATCGTTTAATCTATAGAATGTTGAACCTGCCCAATCACCTTTAAAAAATAAACTTTCTGAGTGTAATGAGTATTTTGAAGCCGATAAATCTGTGTAGAAGTTG
>Ga0257114_1003078_pt1 | contig 10735 bp, 8 predicted proteins | sample SI112_10mmetaG_FD_190149 | JGI IMG/M metagenome (GOLD analysis project Ga0257114, IMG submission 190149) | Marine microbial communities from Saanich Inlet, British Columbia, Canada - SI112_10m | ecosystem: Environmental > Aquatic > Marine > Inlet | place: Canada: British Columbia | collected... | reverse complement strand
AAATGAAGATTATATGATAGGGTTTTCTTTGGTGAGTGACTAACATGAGGTTCCTGGTGGTGCGGGAACCTTTTTTTTTATGAAAATAAATAAAAGAAAGAATAATATTATTATGTCTTATACAGTAACCACAAAGAAGTGTTGGTATAATGACTATAGGATGATAGTCAAAATGTTCTTCTTAAATGATGTTCCATTTACATTTGATGATTTGCCTGTGGGTTATTTTTATGATCGAGAAATAATAGAAGAAGCAGATAACAATAAAGAATATTCTGTAGAAGATATTTACAAAGGATCTAATTATTTGATTATGGAACAGTGTCATCCTTGCTTTGATGATATTGAGATATTAAATCCAGAGAACTTACCAGAAGAAATACAAAGTTTCTATAATGGAGAAGAGGATTTACTGAGATAAATAAAATATAGAAATGTCCTAGAAATCGTAATAAGATGCCACTCAATAAGCTTGACAATTTCATTAAGAATACTGAAGGTCGTATACTATATGTAAGTCCATCAGATTTAGACTCGACTGATAGTATTGATAATCAAGGTAATTCACTTGCTCGTCCATTTAAAACAATTCAAAGAGCTATTATAGAATCGGCAAGATTTTCATATGTAAAAGGAAATAGTAATGATCTAATTGAAAAAACTACTATTCTCTTGATGCCTGGTGAGCATATTGTTGATAATAGGCCAGGTTTTTATATTAAGAATGTAAGTGGAGGAGCTCAGGTTGTTTCTCCCGGTGGAACGCAAAGTGGAGCACAAACAAAATTAAATTTAAATTTGTCCACAAATTTTGATCTAATACAAGAAGATAACGTTCTTTATAAGTTTAATAGTGTAAATGGTGGTGTTATTGTTCCTCGTGGAACTTCTATTGTTGGTCTAGATTTAAGAAAAACTAAAATACGCCCACTTTATGTTCCAAACCCAACTGATATTGATGTATCAAATTCTGCCATTTTCAGAATTACTGGTACTTGCTATTTCTGGCAGTTCTCTTTATTTGATGGAAATGAAAGTGGAACTGTTTACACCGACCCATCAGATTTTTCGGTAAATAATAAATCAAAACCAATTTTCTCTCACCATAAACTGACTTGTTTTGAGTATGCTGACGGTGTGAATCTAGTAAGTGGTTATGATTTAACCGACCTTGATATGTATTATGCAAAACTTTCAAATGCATATAATATGGCATCAGGAAGTCCAGACAGAAATATTGACAGTAAATATCCCTCAGATCCTAATGGATTCGCAAAACAAAGACCCGAATGGGAGATTGTTGGAGCATTTGCATCAGATCCAATTTCAATTTCTGCAATCGAAGCAGGATCTGGTGGAACACCGAATAATCAGGTTACAGTAACAACAACAGTAGATCATGGTCTTACTGTAGGAACACCAATTAAAATTAGTGGTGTTTCACCAACAGATTATAATATTTCTACAAAAGTTCAAAGTGTTGATATTGTAAATCCAAGAATTTTTACCTATCTTCTTCCAACTTTTAGAAAAAATCTTCCAACACCAGGAACTGCATCTGGAGCAACAGCAACTATTGAGACTGATACTGTATCTGGCGCATCTCCTTATATTTTTAATATCTCATTACGTTCTGTTTTTGGAATGAATGGAATGTTGGCAGATGGAAGCAAAGCATCTGGATTCCGTTCCATGGTTGTCTCTCAATTTACGGGTGTCAGTCTTCAAAAAGATGATCGTGCGTTTATAAAGTATGATAAAACTTCTAGAGGATATGCTGGAATCGGTATAACCAAACAAACTGGTGCAGATTTATCGAATGGATCATCATCTACAAATCCAGATCAAATATATCATTTAGATATTGAGGCCATTTATCGTCGAGGATGGGAACAAACTCATATTCGTGTTATAAATGATTCAATTCTACAAATTGTTTCTGTTTTTGCGATCGGTTACAATAAACATTTCTCAATTGAGAGTGGTGGAGATGCCTCTATTACTAACTCAAACTCCAACTTTGGACAATTGTCTTTGGTTGCAGATGGATTTAAAAAAGAAGCATTTGCTAAAGATAATAAGGCATTTATTACAAATATTATTCCTCCAAGATCAACAAATGAAGTAGAAGAAAATATTGATTGGTTAAGTATTGATGTTGGAGTTACCACTGCAGTTGGAGTTTCAACTCACCTATATCTTCGTGGATTTGAATCGGAAGACAATGTTCCTACAGTTATAACTCAAGGATATCGTATTGGAGCAAAAGTAGATGATAAGTTATTTGTAAATGTTGGATCAGGAACTAGTGAAGCATTTATTTACATGCAGGATGGAGTAAAATCATCCTTTAATGAATTTAATGTCTTTTCTATTCAGAATAGCAAATTATTCATTGGTTCGAATAATGGATTACAAACTGGTGAAAAAATTATTATCTTAAGTGACTCTGCAGATTATCCGGAAAACATTGACCCTCATAGGATTTATTATGCAATTTCTCTTGCAGATGCAATAGATAGTGGTGATAGACCAAAAATTCAATTGGCATCAACAAAAACAGATGCTGATAATAAAAATTTCATCACTTTTTATGGAGGTAGCAATCTTAGAGTTATAAGTAGGGTTACTGATAAATTTGCTGGTGATGCTGGCAGTCCGGTTCAATTTGATCCTGCACAAAGTCGTTGGTATATTACGGTAAACTCTACAAATGGAATTTATTCCACTTTAAATACTTTAGGTGTTGCTGGTATTGGTGTAGAAACAAATCCATCCTTTATAAGTAGAGCACCAGATAATAGAAGTTTGGATGAAAAAGTTTATAAGTTTAGAGTTGTAATTCCAAAAGAACTTTCAAAGGCAAAAACACCAGAATCTGGATTTGTTATCCAAGAATCCAGTACAACTGGTGTCAGAGAAAATGAAGACTTTACTTTAGCAACAATTGATTTAAATGATTTTGAATATAATAAAAATCCAAGATTTATTTCGACATGTTCTCATAGCACAAATACTTCAACTGTAATTACAGAACTTCCACATAATCTTGATATTGGTGATCAAGTTATTATCACTAATGTAACAGATACTAATAACACTGTTGGTTCTGCGACTAGTGGATATAATGGAACATTTTCTGTTGCATCTGTGACTGCAGATAATATGTCATTCACATATGCAAATTCTATTGGTAATCCTGGGTCATTTAATAACGACACAAGTACCAGAAATCTAACTCTCCCAAGATTTCAAAGAAATGATTTGCAAAGTAACTTCTATGTTTATCGTAATGAAATAATTAGTGAATATATTGAAGATCAGCAAGATGGTGTTTATCACATATATGCACTTAAAGCAGACAATAAAGTTGAGACAGAATTTACAAATTTAAAATATGGACAAAATGTTACTGATTTGTATCCACAACTTGATAGAGATAATATAAACGATAATCCAGGATCAACTAAATCAAAAGCACTTTCTTCTCCAATTGGTGATGTTCATACAAGTGATCTAAAAGGAAGTGTTACGAAAGAATCTGCCGATTCTTTTATGACAAAACTTGGTGGTGGTCTTATTGTTGATTCTATTCTACCAGAGAGTGGTGGTATTTCGACTGTAACATTTACTAGAAATCATAAATTTGCCGGTATTTCTACTGCGACACTTACTAGTGCAGGATCAGGAACAAGAACTAATGGGACATATTATAATGTAAAACTTTACAATGAAAATACATATTCAACTTGGAATGGTGCCACCGCACAAGTTGTCGTATCTAGTAATGCCATTAATAGTTTCCAAATTCAATCACCTGGATCCGGATATTTTAATTCAGATACACTTTTCTTTGACAATGCTTCAATAGGTGGAAATCAGGATGGTTCTGTTACGGTATCAAATTCTGGTATTACAACATCAATTGGTGATGTAGTTCAGATTACTGGTATTGCAACAATTTCTGATGCATATTATAGAATTACTAGTGTTCCGACTGCAAATAGAATCTCTATTGCTAAAACTTCTGGTGATCCAGATATAGTAGCAAATCATATTGTTCTTTCTAGTGGACCCTCAATTCCAGTAAGTTCTTCTACATTCTTAAGTGGAATTACAACCTTTACATGTGCATCTGCACATGGATTAGTTGCCGGAAATAAATTTAGAGCAATTGATGCGAGTAGTAATAATCTTGGAGATTATCTTGTAAAATCTAAAGTAAATGTGACTACATTTACCGTAGAAACTACCTCAGAATTAACAAGTCCTGCGTTTATACTTAAGCATAATTTATCATCTAATTCGGGAGTATCCGATCCAAGTACAGAAAATATAGCAAGTAGGCAAAGAACTATCTATGCTGGAGATTCTCTTGTTATTAGCAATAGTGGAAGTGATATTGGTATTACTACATCATTAATTCCTGTAGAACATCCAAAATCTGGTTCACCTTCTGGCATTGGAATTACTGAAAGGTTCCCACTTGGAACATATATTCAAATTGATGATGAGATTATGAGAGTCGCATCTTCAACACTTACAGGAACAAATAAATTAACCGTTCTTCGTGGTGTTTTCTCATCAAATCTGGGAATACACTCTGATACCTCAATAATCAAAAAAATTAATACAATTCCTGTTGAGTTCCGTAGACCATCAATTATTCGTGCATCTGGTCATACATTTGAGTATCTTGGATATGGTCCAGGTAACTATTCGACTGGTCTTCCACAAGTTCAAACAAAAACTCTGACAGAAAAAGAAGAGTTCTTAGCACAATCTCAAGAAAGATCTGCTGGTATTGTTGTTTATACTGGTATGAACAATAGAGGTGACTTCTATATTGGTAACACCAAGAAATCTTCTTCAACTGGTGAGGAAACTTCATTTGATACTCCAATTCCAACAGTCACTGGAGAAGATCCTGCAAGATTGAGTGCAATTTTTGACGAAATTACCGTTAAAGAAAGAATTATTGTTGAAGGTGGTGATTCTCGACAAATTCTTTCACAGTTTGATGGTCCTGTTACTTTTGGTAGTGAAGTAAGAATTAAAGATAACTTTTCACTTTCAGGAAAATTAAGAGTACTTAATTCGACACAATCAGTTGGTGTTGGAAATGGTTCTGTTGTGATTGATGGTGGTGTTAGTATTGCTAAAGATCTTTTTGTTGGAGGCGATGCAAATATTACTGGTGATATTAATGTCAGTGGATCCACTAATTTTGCAAGTCTAGTGGGAACTGGTGCAACACTTGGCAATATTCAAATTGCCCAGACTGATGATAATACTATTGACACCACTACAGGCAATCTTAAATTAAGTTCTATTGTAGGATCACTTGTTGCAATTCAGACAAATACCACAATCACTGGTATTTTGAGTGTAACTGATGATATTACCGCATTCTGGACTTCTGATGAAAGATTGAAGGATAATATTACTTTAATTAATGATCCTTTAACAAAAGTAATTTCAATCAGTGGTAATACATTTGATTGGAACGATAAGTCTAACAAGAACGGTCACGATGTTGGACTAATTGCACAAGAGATTGAAAAAGTCCTTCCAGAAGCAGTTACAACGAGAGATAATGGATATCTTGCAGTTGATTATCATAAGGTAGTTCCATTACTTGTAGAGGCAATCAAAGAACTCTCCGGTAAGGTTGAAGCACTAGAGCAAAAATTATCCGATAAATAACTCTAAAGCTTATAATAATGGCAAATATTAGGAAGTCATTTAATTTTAGGAATGGTGTTCAGGTTGATAATGATAATTTCATTGTAAATGCGAATGGTCTGGTGGGGATTGGAACATCTATCCCTACTGAATCTCTCGATTTGATTGGAAATGCAAAAATTACTGGATTTACAACAACAATAACCTTAGGAGTTGCACAGACTGCAAACTTTTATAATAATCTAAAAGTAGGACCAGTCAATATAGATCCCAGTAGTGGAGTAATCACAGCAACAAAGTTTGTTGGAGATGCCTCTGGTCTTCAAAATATTTTCGCAATTTCAACAACTGGTTGGATTTCACAAGGAGTAGGATTACATACATTTAGATCGATTGGTATTGGAACCACAAATCCAGTATATAATTTACAAATAGGAGGAGACCCTGCCACAGCAACTGGTGCGGGTTTTGATGGTGGAAATATTCTTGCAAGTGGTATAGTTACTGCAACTAGTTTTGTTGGAAATTTAACAGGTAATGTAACTGGTAATGTAACTGGCAATTTAACAGGAACTGCTTCTACAGCAACTAAATTAGAAACACCAAGAACATTTGAATTAACTGGAGATGCTGTTGCATCTGTAGTTAGTTTCGATGGAACTTCTGATGTCAATTTAGTAACTACACTGTCCTCAACTTTTGATGCAAATACAACTGGAAGTATTGTTGCAGGCACTTTGGAAAGTAATAACCTAAAAGTAGGAACAGGAACAATTACCACAGGAACAATCACGAATGCAAACATCACTAATGCTGATGTTGGTATTGGAACCTTTGATGATATAAGAATTGATAGACCAACTCCGGCAAATCTAGTTATTACAAGTGAAACAAATTCATCTGTAAGTATTGGTCAATCTGTTGGTGCTGGTAATAGTAGTGTTCAATTACTTTATACTCCAGGAACGGGTCGTTTAGATATTAATAATTATGATATTGGTGGAGTTAGTGTCAATCTTCATGAAGGAACTGGTGCAGGAAATACTGAAGGTTTAATTGTTCAATATAATAATACAAAACAATTTGAAGTTACTTATGATGGAAAGGTTGGTATAAATCGTAGTGGTTCCGTATTAGAAAATAATTTAGAAGTTGGTGGTGATGCTCTTATTACTGGAAATGGAAGAGTTAGTGGAATTTTAACTGTTACAGGAACTGGTGGAAATACAATCACTTTAGGTGATGGAAGTCCTTTCCCAGTATCAGATGGTCAAAATTTCAATACTTTAACTGGAATTAGTACTTTTAATGATTTAAATATAAAAAATGTTCAAGTGGGGGGAGGTAGAACTGTAACAATCGGACTAGATGGAACTGATGGAGCAGATGCTGACCTATTTGTTTTAGGTAGTGTTGGTATAGGAACAATTAATAAAAATAATTTTGTAGGACAAGATGATCAGGCCCCAGAAGTTCAAATTACTGGTGATGTATTTGTTTATGGTAGTGCATCTGTCGGGGGTGTTGGTGGTGGATCTCTTGGCATCACAACTAATGCTGATGGAACACTTCAAACAGATCCTAGAATAATTCCAAATGATTTGGGTTCTATAGTTCCATCTTTATCATATGGAGATTTCCAAATTGATACTGGTGCAGCAGCATTTATTTCATCTAATTTTTTAATAGTTCCTACAGTTGGAGTTACTACCGTAGGATTTGGATCAACTAATCTTGGAATAATTTCAAAAAATCATATACCAGGTGGAAGTCAATCAGAATACTTATCATCAGTTGGTGTCAATACTTACTTTGCAAGGTCTGTATTTGATGTAGGAACTGCTTCTACATCGATGAATAGTTATTTTATTCCTCCATCATTAACAGAAACTCAGATAAATGTTGTTAGTAATTTATGGCAGAATCCAGCTGGATTTGGAACAGTAGTTTCAAGAAAAGTTACTCCAAATGGACTTGTTCCTGGAGGACTATTATATAACTCCACAAGAGATAAAATTCAGGTTAGAAATACTGCATCATCATTTAGAAACTTAAGTCCTGTTGTTGCATTTGCTACTATTAATAGTGGGACACTAGTTGCAAATTCAAGCACTGGATTATCGGTGTCAAATAGTAGTAATGATGCAAATTTCACTCTTACTCCCAATTTACAATCTGCAAGTTATAGTGTAGTTGTTTCTAACAATGGAGCATCAACATACACTGTCTTAGAGGCAGATAAGTCAACAAGTGGATTTAAGGTTACATTTACCTCTTCTGCAAATACTGAAACGTATTCAGTTATGATACTTCAAGTATAAGGACTTGACAAGACTCTGAAAACCCTGTAGACTACCTTTGTTAGGGTTGAAGAGGAATCTATAAGACACTTTAAGAACCGTCTACCAGGTCGCACTGGGGACGGTTTTCTGCTATAATAAGAAGGTAATCGAGGGAGACCTTTGACCATCACTCTCAGACCCCATCAACGCAAAGCACTGAATGAGATGCTGGCATATGACAAAGGTCAGTTGATCATCCCTACTGGTGGTGGTAAGACTATGTGTATGATATATGATATTGTTGAGAATCAAAAGTATATTGATAATGGTTCTACTATTGTTGTTGTAGCACCACGTATTCTACTTGCAGAGCAACTTTGTAGTGAGTTTCTAGAAGTCATCGATACAACTCATACTCATATTATTCATGTTCATAGTGGTGAGACTTCACACTTCTCCACAACAAAAGCAGAAAAAATCAATCTGTTTGTAAATACAGCAAGAACTGCTGGTGAGAATGTAGTAATCTTTACCACATATCACTCTCTACATCGTCTTGTAGAAGCAGATATCGAAGTCAATACGATTTACTTTGATGAAGCGCATAACTCAGTCCAACGTAACTTTTTCCCTGCTACGGAGCACTTTTCTGCTGATGCTGATCGGTGTTACTTCTTCACTGCTACTCGCCGCACTTCTGCAACTATCTCCAAGCCTGGGATGAATGATGTTGCTGTTTATGGTGATGTTATTTACCGTGTTCCTGCTCCTAAACTGGTTGAGGAAGGTTATATTCTTCCTCCTCAAATTAAGACAAAAAAGTTTGAGGTCTTAAAATCTAATGAAATATCTGCTGACCGTGACTGCAATAACATTGTAGAAACTTTGGAAGAGAACAACACAAGTAAAGTTCTTGTTTGTATTAAGAGTGCCAAACAACTCATCAATCTTATGTCACAAACTGATTTTGCTATGCGATTGAATGATATGGGATATTCTTTTCTTTACATCACCTCAAAAACGGGAGCCATTATTGACGGTCAAAAAGTCAATCGTGAGGTTTTCTTTAATACTCTTAATGCTTGGGGCAAAGACCCTAATAAGAAGTTTGTTTGCCTTCATCGCTCTATTTTGAGTGAAGGCATCAATGTTAGCGAGTTGGAAACTGTGGTTTTCCTTCGCAATATGGATGTTATTGAGATGACCCAAACTATCGGGAGAGTTCTTCGTAAAGGTAGTGATTGTAAGACCTTTGGTTTGTGTGTAGTGCCCGTTTATTCTCAAGTTGGTATTGCTACTGAAAAGCGTTTGCAGAATGTTGTTGATACTGTTTTCGGTCGTGGTGAGATGCTTGATAGCGTAGTCAAGCGATAGATATATGTGGGCGGCAACTGTAGGTCTTGGCGGAAATGTAGTTGCGTAAGACCCACCTTTATGTTATAATAAATAGATATAGTCTCGCCAAGACCTATAATGAATGAATATTACACTTACGCATATTTGCGTGAAGATGGAACTCCCTACTATATTGGTAAGGGTAAAGGAAATCGTGCATATGTTAAGCACGGACTTCACACTGTTCCACCAAAAGAAAGAATACTTACCCTCAAAAATAATCTAACAGAAGAAGATGCGTTTAAGCACGAAGTTTATATGATTGCTGTATTCGGTAGGAAGGATACAAAAACTGGTATTCTACACAATAGAAGTGAAGGTGGAGCAGGTGGAGACACTGGATATTTTGGAACCGAAAAGCATAAAGAAGATTGTAACAAGAGAACTGGAGAGAAGAATAGTTTTTACGGTCGCAAACACACCCCAGAGACCCTACAAGCGATGAAAGATGCTCTAAACGGTAGAACTGCTTGGAACAAGGGAAAACACCTTCCAGAGGCACAGGTAAGCGCCCACGCCCTTTATATGAGAGAGTGGAGAAAGAAGAGACAATCTTTGAACTGTCACTCTACCCCTCCACTCTGCCCCCACTCTGCTATAATACAAAGGTAATCAAGGGAACACCACCATGAAATGCAAAGTCGAACTCTATGTTGCTGGTACTGTTTTCTATGAGACCGTTCATGCCCGTGACTATCAGGAAGCAAAAAAAGTAGCACTGGCACGTAATCCGAATGCTACTGTTGTTTCTGTCAATGCTTCATTCTTTTAAGAATTAAACAATGAAATCATTAAAAAAAGAAATAGTCTTCGAACAAGTTCTTTCATTACTTTCTCAATGGTGGGAAATTGGGTATCATTCTATGCCTTATGGATATAAAGATTTAATTAATATTTTATATCCTAATCATATTTTTGGTCAGGCACATGTTAAATTTATTAGAAGTGCATGTACTGCCTGGGAAGAGAAGTATCAAACTGAAATTGGATATTTAATGCCCAATCTTGAACCATCAGCATCTAAATGGTATAGTACCATTAGAAGTAATAAAGCAGTTAAATGAGTAAGTTTCTCAAACCACATGTTCATAATCAGAGTCTCCTGAATGTAAAACCAGGAGATCCTGATGGTTTTGTATCTAAAGACGGAATGTGGGCTGCTGTTCCATGGGCAGGAAAGAAGAAAGGGTTCTGTATTATACATAATGGTAGTCAAGTGCATAGTGTAAAAACGTATAAACAGGCACTTGATTATATCAAAAAGTATTCTAAAATTAAAAAGAAAACTACATCCACTTTGGAGAACTTTCTATGACAGAAAAGGAACAAAAAAGCAAAGATGCACTTGGACTTTTTTATGAGAGTGTATTGAA
>Ga0257114_1003076_pt1 | contig 10739 bp, 12 predicted proteins | sample SI112_10mmetaG_FD_190149 | JGI IMG/M metagenome (GOLD analysis project Ga0257114, IMG submission 190149) | Marine microbial communities from Saanich Inlet, British Columbia, Canada - SI112_10m | ecosystem: Environmental > Aquatic > Marine > Inlet | place: Canada: British Columbia | collected... | reverse complement strand
ATGGCATCGTGTGCTCTAACTCGGGCGTGTTCTCTACTGAGGTGGCGCCATTTGGTGGCTGGAAACAGTCGGGCATTGGATCCGAAGGCGGCAGGGAAGGTATTGCCGATTTCTATGAAACGAAATTTCATTCTCTAGGGGGTATTTAGAAGTTAGAACATAGTGCCGCTAGATTCGATGAGTCTAATCTTGCTAGGCTGGAATTTGTTCCGCTATAAATAGAAAGGTCGAATCGCAATCCGGCAGTCTATTCAATCGCGGTAATTGATTTGCAGACCCTTCAAAAAATTTCTAAGAATTTGATCTTTGCACTCACGGTAGTGCTTATGGCCAGGGCGGCGAAAGAAAGCACTTAACTCATGCTTGCTGATCGCCTGCCCTGCCGATTCCAATATCTCTAGAATTTCATCTGCCTTGAGGTTCAGCGCGATCTTCAACTTCATAAATATCATATTATGGGTGAGCTTTATTTCAGGTTCCGGTACCCCGCCCTCCTTCTCACCACGCAAGGCAATGATCAAGCCGTTCAGAAACGAGGCGAGAGATGTATCGTCACATTCGACCAAATCAGGATCATCGTCCTTCTTCAGCCACGCGGAAATTTCTGCCCTATCGGTTTCCATATTAGCTAGCCCGAAGATAGCAATCATCTTGCTATCATCGAAATCTAGTATGTAGCGTATTCGTCTTAGACAATCGTTATTGTTCATACTCTTATAGACTCTTATTAACTTTTAATGCCTATCGCTTTTCTTTCAGCCTTCTTTGCTACCGGTTTTTTACGCTTGGCTTTTACTTTATCTGCCGCATCGACCTTAGCAGCACCTTTCTTAGAATCAGCGCTAGGGGCCAGCTCAATCGGTTCAGCACTCTGTTCACAATGCATACGATAGTTGTTGCCATCGAACTGAATAATATCGCCCGATAAGATCTTCTTTCTCTTTTGGGTTTCTACTATATTATTCACCAGCACATGGCCTCCCGCAATAGCGGCCTTCGCCTCTCCGCCACTTCCGACCAATCCTTCGAACTTTAGAATTTTGTATAGTTCGATTGGCTGCCTGGTTAGCTCTACAAGCTGTGCCTTAATATCGTCGTCTGCATCTGTCATGGAATTCTCTTTAAACATCTAAGCCAAAAAATAGTAACTGCTTCATGAATTATCCTGCAATGACTCAACGAACAGTTCACACTCACCCAGCTCACTCGCAACAAATAGTGAGTCACCAGATACTGTAATGGATAACTCCATACCTCGATCACAAATTTTTGCCAATGCCTGAACTTGCTGCCAGTTAAACAGGTAAACGTCGACCGGCAACTCTTCCAGCTGCGTTCGGTTCTGCTGCCACCATGTAGGTGCCTTGCTATTGAAACAATAAATCTTTGCGTTCTGCGCAATGCGACTCGACTTTTTTATTCTCTCTGACGATGGCTCTCCAACATCTATCCACAATTGCAGATTACCATCCAACGAATGTGACCAGAGGTCTGGCTCTTCCGTATCGCTGAGGCCTTTGCAGAATACCAGCTGATCGCCGCTGTTCAGGCAGAAGCCCAGCACGCGAACCATCATCCTCTCCATCGTCTCGGATGGGTGACGTGCGAGCGTAAGATTGAACGAATCGTAGACATCCCTGTTCAGATCGCTGAGTGAGACTTGCAGCTTGTAAATAGTAGGCTTTAGGGCCACGTAAGATCTCTATGTCGGTTTATAGGTGGGCGCTAGCGATAGCCGCTAGCAGCTGTTACGCGGCGCACACTATAGCATCAATAGCGCCTTCGCGTGGGCCAGCAATCCTTCAGACGTTCACCGCTTGCCGAGAATATGTAAGAATGCAGGTCGGGTTACCTTAAGGAACAACTATGAAACATTCTATACAGACACTTCTTCTACGCTCTACTCTCGCATTTCGCTGCCTCGCGATAGCAGCTGTGATATCAATCGTTCCGCTTAGCAGCGCACAGCCGACACTGTTCGGGTTTAATGATAATACCAGTGCGCAACAGAGACAGATGGAAACCCAGTTCGATACGCTTATCGACAGAGCTGAGATGGACCGCTGGCTGAGGGATTTTTCGTCTGAGGCCCACCACGTCGGATCACCGAAGAGTAAAGAGAACGCGGAGGCGATTGCGGCGCTTCTGCGCTCCTGGAACTATGACGTAGAGATTGCCGAATACGAGGTTTTGTTTCCCGAACCACTCACTCGCGAGTTGGAGCTCGTAGCTCCCACGCGATTTACTGCCTCCTTGATGGAAGACCCCATCGATGGCGATGCCAGCACGTCGAACACTGACAATCTGCTCCCTCCTTATAATGCCTTCTCGACAGATGGAGAAGTGGAGGCCGAGTTAGTCTTCGTTAACTACGGCACGCCTGCTGACTACGAGTTACTCGAGCGTTACGGTGTAAGTGTCGCTGGCAAGATCGCTATCTCAAAATATGGGGGATCCTGGCGTGGCATCAAGCCCAAGCTCGCTGGAGAGATGGGTGCAATTGGCACTCTCATCTATTCCGACCCAGCTGACGACGGCTATGGGCCAGGCGATGTATATCCCGAAGGTCCCTACAAGAACGATAGCGGCGTACAACGTGGCTCGGTTATGGATATGCCAACCTATCCAGGCGATGTGCTCACTCCCGGTGTCGGTGCGACTGGAGATGTGAATCGACTTAGCCGCGAAGAAGCGCCGACTATTACCCAGATTCCTGTGCTGCCAATATCCTATCGAGATGCTCTGCCCCTGCTCGAGGCGATGGGCGGAGCGGTAGTTCCTCAGGAATGGCGTGGCGGCTTGCCGATAACCTACCACCTGGGACCCGGGCCCGCGCGGGTCAGGCTCAAGCTTGAATTCGACTGGAAGATGGTGACAGCCTACAACGTCATCGCTCGCTTGGAAGGCACCAGCATGCCGGATCAATGGATTATTCGTGGCAATCATCACGACGGATGGAATCATGGCGCGGCAGACCCTCTTTCCGGGATAGTCGCCATGCTCGCCGAGGCCAAGGCGGTAAGTCGCCTCGCAGAATCGGGCTACCCGCCGGCAAGAACCATCATCTATGCAGCCTGGGATGCCGAAGAGCCTGGACTAATCGGATCGACTGAGTGGGCGGAACATCACGCCGCAGAGTTACAGGAGCATGCGGTTGTCTATCTCAATACCGATGGCAACGGCCGTGGTTTCGTGAACGTTGGCGGCAGCCATGTATTGGAACGATTCTTTAATGAAATCATGAGTGATGTCGAAGACCCCCAAACTGGCGTTTCAGTTCAACAGAGACGTCGCGCGAATCTGCGTATCAATGGCGGCTCTGAGAAAATTCGAAATGAGGCAAAGAATCGCAGTGACCTGCGTATTAGTCCTCTTGGTTCGGGGTCAGACTACACCCCGTTTCTTCAACATCTGGGTATAGCGTCTGCCAATATGGGTTTCGGTGGACACTCCGGAGGTGGCAGTTACCACACTATGTACGATACCTATGAACACTATACTAAGTGGATAGACCCTGGCCTGATCTACGGGCGCACTCTTGCCCAGTTTGCAGGGCGCGCCACACTGCGTCTGGCAAATGCGCCAAGACTGCCCTTTGATTTTCAGGGCTTCACCGACAATGTTGCGGGATATATTGAAGAGATTGAGACACTGGCTGATGACATGCGCGAGAAGACCGCGACGGACAATTTCGACATAGACTCGGGTGTGTATGGACTTGTTCTTGACCCGACCAAAACATTCGGACCACCGATACCCAAACCCGCTGTGCCCTATTTTAATTTTGCACCACTAAAGAATGCTTTGGCGCGACTTGAAGATTCAGCAGATGCCTATCAGAATTTAGCAATGAGCGGCACAGCTGCAAGCGCTAATCAGAACTATCTGCTCTATACCAGTGAGCGCGAGCTAATTCGAGAGGAAGGCTTGACGGGACGCCCATGGTATAAGCACCACATTTATGCTCCAGGCTTCTATACAGGCTATGGCGTGAAGACCATTCCAGGCGTTAGAGAGGCGATTGAACAGAGACAATACGATCAGGTTGCCGGACAGATCGATATCGCAGCCGAAGTACTGACCAATCTAGCAGTGCGACTGGATGAACTGGGAGAACGTTAGGCAATAACACCTAGGTATCGAAGCACGCCATGAGCAAACCGTTTCTGATAATCCAACTTCGCCCGGAAGATGCAACTGCAGATAACGAGCTGAGCGGCTATGCCGGCATAATTGTCGGTGGCAGCCCCTTCGATATCAGCACCCCCGCGGATCAGAAGTCAGCAACACAACTAGAGATTGAAGCCGGCTTCAGTGACTTATTCGATACAGTAATAGCACAGGACTTTCCGTTTCTTGGGTGCTGCTCGGGAAACGGCTTACTGGGAAATTATCTAGGCGCCTCGATATCACAGAAATATGCCGAAGCCGTCGGTGGAGCCACCGTCGCGCTAAGCGAAGAAGGAAAGCGCGACCTGTTACTTAAAGGCTTTCCCGATACCTTTAGAGTTTTATTGGGTCACAAGTAGGCCTGTGACAACACACCACCTGGAGCCGTTCTCCTCGCCAGCAATGCTGCCTGCCCCGTGCAGATGTTCAGAGTAAAGAGCAATATCTATGCAACTTAGTTTCACCCCGAAGCCGACGCCGCGGGCTTCACTGTTCGCATCAATATCTACAAGGACTATGGCTACTTTCCGGCAGATTCGGCAGAAAAACTCATAGCGGCTATTGAGAAGGAAGAGTCTCCCGAGGCACAATTGCTGTTGAAAAGATTTGTAGAGACCTATAGAAAGTAAATAGGAGCAATGCCCATGATCTACGAAGTGGAAGGCGATATTGTAATGAGTCGCGCCGAAGTGATCGCGCAGGGCGTAGGGGTGAACGACGCGATGGCCAGCGGCCTGGCCCGTAAGCTTCAAGAAAAATTTCCTAGCATGCGCGATCACTTCCATGAGTGGTGCGAAGAAGCAAATCCAGAGCCCGGCGACATTTGGCTTTGGGAAGGCAATGAAAAAACCAAGATTCTCAATCTTATTACCGGTGCGGCTGCCGATCCAAGGCTGGGACGACCGAGCCGGCCCGAAAAAATTGCGGTACACCGCGCTTTCAGGGCACTCAACAAGGTGGTGGCCGACAAAAGACTAAGCTCTATTGCCATGCCTATGATCGGCAGTGGTGTTGGAGGCATCGATTGGTTAGAGGTGCGCGGTATGATGCACAGTCAGCTGGGCGAGCTACTCATACCAGTATTCGTTTACGTGTCGGTACTCGATGGAATGCTGGCGTCTGAACCGGGCATGTAAGACATGCCCTTATCGAATCGAAATTAGTCCTGAACGTCTACGCTTTCTCTCTCACAAACCAATGCGTGCCAGCGCCACAGATTCGCCAGAGACTCGGCTGGCTTTAATCCAACTAACGAAGTAGCGAAGTCCACCGCTGTTAATAAAGTAATATCGACAATCGTGAACCTGTCGCCGGCTATGTAAGCTGATTCGCCTAGCTCTCTATCTATGCGCTCATAGTAGTTATTCACATTAACGTCGCTGGCTTCCTTCGCCGCCGGAATCTGTTTAAAAATTCCCATCGCAGCGACAATAGGCCCGTTCACCCAAGAAACACCAACTTGCGACCACAACTCGGTTTCGATATGACGATTTCGCATCTCGATGTGGCCTAATTCAAATGCGTCTCTGCCCATAAGATTTGGCTCTGGTTGTATGGCTTCTAGATAACGACAGATTGCAACCGACTCTCCAAGGCAGCGACCATCTTCCAGTTCCAGTACAGGGATCTTTCCGCTTGGATTCTTCTTGAGAAATTCTGGCGTCTTATGTTCGCCCTTGCTCATGTCACAATTGATCAACTCCACCTCTATACCCTTCTCTGCTAGAAAAATCTTAACCCGTCTTGGGTTTGGGGCACGGGCATAGTCATAGAGTTTCATCATCTTAAAAGTTCCATATATATTTAATTAGTTAGTATTAGTGGTGGTCGCTATCCCGGATAGCGTGTCGATCTGTGCTTAGCCCTTGCAGCAAGCGCACGCCTACTCTTTCGTATCCTGCAGCCCACCGAAAGCCTCGAAAAAAGACTTGAAGAAGCCCGATAGCTCAAGCGTCATAACGGCAAACTCCTGATCAAATTTTTGTGCTGCACTCTCAATCTCTTCGCTCGCCTCTTCCTGCTTCATGCCGACAAATTTGAGGCGTTTTATAGAGAGATCATCCCCCAGTGCACAGCTTAAAATGCTATTCCATGTCACTCCCAGGTTCTTAACCTGCTTGCCCGCCTCGAGATGGCTCTCGATCTCATCCGAGAACAGATCCTGCCCCTTGCAGCGCACTATATTGCTGCCATCGGTTGGATTATAGAGTTCACAGTCTTCATCGATGAGGAAGTGATCGCTAGCATGCCGCTCCTTCAGCCAGCGCGTCATCACATCGCTGGGGGCACGATTGGCATCTGGAAGCGACACTTTCAAACTACCAAGACTCTCGCGCAGCAAGCTGAGCAGGGCTTCCGCCTTGGGTGCGCTGGATGAATTTACGACGATTAGATTATCTTTCCCGGAAATATAGGCGAATGTTTGCTGATTACGGGTAAAGGCTCTGGGCAGGAGCGACACAAATACATCGTCTCTTATCTGTCGCTTCTCCTTTCGGTAGATCTTACGGCCCTGTCTCTCTTCTAGCTCGGCCACCTTCTCATCGGTCGCCTCGTTGATCACCGACGTTGGCAGGATCTTCTCCTGCTTCTGAGCGCAGAGCATAATATAGTCACCCTGCACATGGGTGAGCATCTCCCCCTCCTTGCCTAGCGGGCTAATCCAGCCATACTTTGACTTATCGTGACTACTACAGGGATGGAAGATTTGATCGGTCAGCTTCTGTTCTAATTCTTCTGGTGAGACTTTGAGCGCTTCGTTGAGGCAATAGAGACGTATATTCTTGAACCACATAGATAATTTTCCGGCTAGCACAACAAGTACTGAAGAGATTCTAAAAGGATTAAGCAAAAAGCTTAGCGCGGAAGATTATGCGCGATACAGACACAGTATTCTAGTAGTAGCATACGCTATTACTTTATTATCTGACTCCAAACCGGGCTTAATGAAACACCAGAGTACTAGTAAAGAAAGAATGGCGGCGAACGATTTTTTTATCCTACCAGACCCTTACATTTAGGTACGATAGCAACTACATAAAATAGCAAATGAAACCGGATCATCCCATGAATAAAATTGTGAATTGGATTCTACCCTTGTACATAGCCTTTATGTTTCTGCAATCGCTGTTCTTCAAATTTAGCGGCTCTGAAGAGTCTGTCATCATTTTCAATACTATAGGTACATGGATGGCCGATATTGGCTTGCCTCAGAGCTTCGCGCAAGGCTTCAGCAACTACGGTGGAACTGCAACTGGAATAGCAGAACTGATCGCCAGTATTCTAGTGCTCATCCCCGCCTCAAGAGTATGGGGAGCTCTGGCAGGACTATTGATAATGTCCGGTGCGATCTTCTTTCACCTGTTTACGCCCCTTGGTGTAGTACGCATTGTCGATGCTGCCGGAAATAACGATGGCGGTGTACTGTTCTTCATGGCTTGTGGTGTGTGGTTGAGTAGCCTGGCTCTTATCTATATTGACAGGCAAAAGCTACTAGCAGTAATCGGGCACTAGTCAGGAATAGAATCGCGTTATTCACCCTCAGAATATAACTAACAGGCACTACATGGAGTGTCCTACCCACCAAGGTCATGGCGATATCATAGCCCTTGCCGGTATTGAGCCCTGGCGCGATACCTGCCCCGCATCAGGCCTCAGAAAATATCCGTAACCTCTGTTTTTACTCTGACCCCAATCTCGCCTATAGTAAACCCTACTAAACCCCCACAAGAGCTCATTCGCGATGACCGATACCAGCATTCAATCCAACACGAAACCAATAGAACGCAAGGAACTAACCCTCAGAGTCGTGGTATTGGGACTGCTGCTGGCGGTCGTAATGGGGGCAGCGAATGTCTATGTTGGCCTGCGCGCCGGCATGACTGTGTCAGCCTCAATACCTGCAGCCGTCATGGCTATGCTGCTGTTTAAGATGCTGTTCAAGAATTCCACTATTCTCGAAGCCAATCAGGTTCAGACCTGTGCCTCGGCGGGGGAATCACTCGCCGCGGGAATCATCTTCACTATGCCAGCAATGGTTCTAATTGGCTTCTGGGATTCCTTTGATTTCTGGTCGGTCACCATCATCGCGCTTACCGGCGGCCTGTTGGGCATTCTCTTTATGATCCCCATGCGCAAGGTTTTCATTCTTAACAACACTGAACTCGCCTATCCGGAGGGTATAGCCTGTGCTGCTGTGCTACGTGCCGGCGAAGAGGAGGCGGCCGAGGGAGAAGACGGCGAACAGGAGGGTGCAGCGAAGAATCTGCTGGTTGGCGGCCTACTAGGCGCCGGTGTGGCCATTGGAGCAAAGCTATTCGGAGTGCTTGCAGCGACGCTTGAGGCGGCCACCGTAGTGAGCTCACGCATTTTCTATTTTGGCGGCGACCTCTCGCCAATGCTAATTGCCATTGGCTTCATCGTGCGACTGAACGTCGCTATTCTTATTTTTATTGGTGGCGCCATTTCCTGGATTTTAGCCATACCCCTGTTGGGCTCGGGCGATCAGTATCCTTCTGCCATCGACGGCGCCTACGAGCTATGGAGCACGCAGATTCGCTATGTAGGTGTTGGCGCCATGGTGCTGGGAGGATTTGCCTCACTCTACTCTGTCCGTTTCGGGCTGATCGCCGCCATACGCGAGTTGCGTAACAACCTGACCAGCGGTGACCTGATGGGTGACAGTCTGGAGAGAGATATCCCAACCTGGGCCATCATCGCCCTCACTCTAGGCTGCGTCGCTGTCCTCGCCTTCGTGAATTATCGCTTCACCTCTGGAGTGGGTATCACCATTCTGTCGACCATAGTAATGCTGGTCATGGGCTTCTTCTTCACCGCCGTGGCAAGTTATATCGTGGGGCTAGTGGGCAACTCAAACAGCCCGGTCTCCGGTATGACAATCACCGCAGTCCTCGTCGCCGGGGGTATGCTATGGCTCTTCAACTATACCGGCATGGAAGCCATGGTTGCCACGCTAGGCATTGCAGCCATAGTCTGCTGTGTCGCTGCGACTAGCGGCGATGTCTGTAACGATCTCAAGACCGGCACATTGGTAGGTGCCGCCCCTTTTCGTCAGCAGATCATGCAGATTGCAGGAGTGTTCGTCGCCGCTTTCGTCATGTCACCGGTGCTGAATCTTTTGCACAATAATATCGAAGGCGGCATCGGCGGACGCGAACTATCGGCTCCGCAGGCAAGTTTGTTCGCTTCACTCGCGCGGGGGTTCTCCGGAGAGACACAATTGCCTTGGGACATGATCGGCTACGGCGTGCTTGTTGGCGGCGTAATCTTGGTAGTCGATTGGTATCTGCGCGTTAGCGGCAAGAAATTCAGAGCGCATCTGATGCCCATCGCTGTGGGAATGTACTTGCCATTCGGTCTGGCAGCACCAATTTTGATTGGCGGCCTGATTGCACACTTCCATAGCAAAGGCACATCTGAAGCAAAGCACGACAAGGTGCTACATCGCGGCGTACTCTTCTCATCGGGCGTCATCGCAGGCGAAGCGTTGATGTCAGTTGGCCTTGCCTGCCTCACCGCCCTTGGAGTGCAGTCATTGGACTTGGGACTCTCTACAGGCTTGGTAACGGCACTGTCATTGGTGGCTGCGGCTATAGCTGTCTGGATGTTTTATAAATTTACCCAGCCCTCTAACAGCTCAACAATTTAGGCGGAACTATTGATCAGAACCTGCTTCAGACCTTCGAATGAAACACTCATCCCGTGCTCTATGGCGGGAGAGAATTCGTCTGGCGCTATCTTCGTTGTCCACGAGAAATGACAGCCCGCGTCGCTCGCCGTCAGTTGAATTGTTGCTAGATGATGATCCAGTGGCGTCGGAGTCTTAATGGCAGAATACTGTAGGCAGTGCTTCTGGTTATCTAATGTTAGGATCTTTTCCTGCACTTCTCCAATACCTTCCATAGTGAAAGAGCGCACGCCGTCTAGTTCAGTTATCGACTCTACCGCAGGAACCCAATCGCAGCGGGTCACATCAGCAAAAATCGCCCAGACTGCTTCAAGTGGATAGTTTAATTCTTCTTCGATTTTTACCGTTTTCATCATGCCTCACTTTTACAAATCACTAGCTCGAAGGTCGCATCTTCGCCCACAGATAAGCGGGAAGCGCGCAGGGTTTCGGTCCACCCGACTGATTAGAAAACATATAGATCCAAAATACAAACGAGCTAATCAACAGGTCTGCGCTAAATCCACCCGCCGCGCCATTCACAAATAGCGCCATCACGAAGGCCACCAAATCGATACCCTGATCAACTGCAAAATCTGCGAAGAAGGCTATCGGTATTACCGCACCCAGAATCGCAAATAGCAGGTAAGTCGTTCTTAGATTCATCCTTTGCTCCATTAACATGTGATTTTTTATTGGTAGCAGCCGGCTCAAAGCCATGGGCTGTGATCGCGACGCCCTCCGGTCCGGTTAGGCCCCTATTGGCAGCTAGTCTCTCTGAATGAGGTCTGTCATTCAATTACTTATTGGGTAGTAAAATTAGCCAATACTGGGAATCTCAGCCAGTAGATTTTTGTGGTATTCTGCTTGCAAATACCCGTGC
>Ga0257114_1003075_pt1 | contig 10740 bp, 15 predicted proteins | sample SI112_10mmetaG_FD_190149 | JGI IMG/M metagenome (GOLD analysis project Ga0257114, IMG submission 190149) | Marine microbial communities from Saanich Inlet, British Columbia, Canada - SI112_10m | ecosystem: Environmental > Aquatic > Marine > Inlet | place: Canada: British Columbia | collected... | reverse complement strand
GGAGACAATGATAGTTGACTTTCCACTTTGTCTAGGTAATTTACATATTGTAAACCTATTGTCGTGAAAAGTATCTACCATCTTCCGCTGAAAGTCATACATCTCAAAAGGTACAAGACCTTTATCAATTGTGACAATTTTTAAATAATTTTCTATAAAATATTTTGGCTCTTCAAGACACTTCATCACTTCATCTACTTGTTTCTTTGTAAATCGTGATTTTGTGTGTGCCTTTTTTAAATTAGGATTACCTAAGTATTGGTCTAAAGTTGCCATTATTTTTTATCTTTGTTTTTCTTTATCATCTTTTGTAGTTCGGTTGTCGATCCTACAAATAAAGCATTAGTGACATTTTTTGGTGTGTCACCTTTTATATCTTTAATTTTTTTAAGTTTATCTTGTAAGTCTAATAGATTTTGTGCAATCTCACTTTGACTTTTAATTAACTGACCTGCCACTTCATATGCTCTAGGGTGTTCACCTTCTTTTGCCAATGCAAGTATTCCGTCTATTGCTTCATTACCTTTTTCTAATAACTTGTAAAGTTCTCCTCTACCAGTATCAAAGTCTGTATCAACATCATCATTTTGTGGTGCAACAGGTTTAGGTGATTCTTTTGCAATTTCTAAAGGATTCTTTTCTTCCTTTTTATCTAGCACTTCTTCTGCTATGTTTAGTACTTCATTTAACTTGTCATCAATATTACTCATTTTAAAGCCTTTTGTTATTATGTATCGTTACCAGTTTCTTCGTCATAGTTTTTACCATCATCAAAAAAATCTATTGTTTCAGTATATGTGTATGTATCGTCTTTATCAGCACTTGTAGGATTAGGTTGTACTGTCACTCTTTCACTACGAGATGGATTTTGATCTGCCGTATCGGCATATAAATCTGCTGATGATTTTCTTATGATTGCACTTGAACCAATTGGTCCATATAGATATACTTTTGCAGTAAATTTAAGTGTGTATATAATTCTTCTTCTATCTGTCAATGCACCTGTATAACTATCTTCATAATCAACACTCTCTAATATAAAAGGTATATCTCTTTTTGTGTCCATATAAGTCTTGTCAATAATCATTGTGACTGTATAGTCTGGTTGAAAGTATGGTAGTATTTGTTCTACAATTTGTAAACCATCATCTGAAGTTGCAGTAAAAATATTTAATTCAAAACTTACATCATAAGGCACAGGAGAGTATTGTGTAAATACTTTCTTCTCATCGCCACTAGCATTTTTAGCAACACTATACTTTTGATTTTTATTTAACTTACGAGAGCCATCGTAAGCATAACCAACGACATCAAAGGACATACGAGGTAGAGTAATCGCCACACTTGAATCGTCTCCAGTTAAATTTGAGTTTTGATCTAATCTTGCAATAAACTTTTCTTTAGGTGCATATGATAATGGCACTCTAATAGTCTGTAAAGGATTCCCGCTAGAATCCAATCGTTTGATATTGATATTATTAAATATCGTACCAAATGCAATTACAGTATTTCTAATTGTTTTATGATAGAAATGTTGTCCAAACATTATTGTCCTTTGTCTGCTATCTTGCCAGAATTTATGCCTTTTTTAATTATATAATCTTGTGTGCCGTTTGCACCAGTAGTCACTTCTTTTTTAAGATTTCTAATCATGTTCATTTCTTTTTGTTCTTTCAAACTTTTTTTTTGAAAGTCTGTAAGTTGTCTATGTCTATCTCTTTCCATTAATAATCATCCACTTCCCCGAAAGGATTTCTTTCGCTAAAATCTAATATATCATCTGCCGTAGATGATGTATCAGTACCAGCAGCTGTTTCAAATGCCTTACCTTGATCTACTGGTTGTTGTGTTGCCATTGTAAAGCTTTCATTAACAAGATAATTAATCTCGCCTGTATCACTCTCTAGTGTAATTGCACCAGAGGCTGATGTACCAGTTTCTAAACTAAACTGGAAGTTCATTGTGTCTGTTGATAATGCGTCTTCAACAGCATCAATAGCTGCAATACCTGTGTCAACTCTTTCAGAGCTGTATTCCCATTTAGTACAAGATAATTTGTAAACAGGTAAAGCACTTTGTTGATAAAAAGGTTGTTCGTGTTCAACAAACTGTATCTCAAAGAATGCTTTTGTTGTAGGGAAATAAACTATGTCACCTTCTTGTGGTCTTTCAGCAACTAGATCACTATTATTAGATATCAAAGTTTCCCATCTCAATTTAGATACAGTAAACTTAATATCATCTCTTAATTCTAAACCAAACTTTTTAATTATCTCTTGCTCACCCATGTATCCATCTGTATTGTCAACATACATTTCTATAATGTACGAGTCATCAAAAGATGAAGCAGGGTCCTCACCGAAGATAGTATCTTTATTTGCTATCTTTCTCGGTAGGTAAAAAACATCTTGACCATATATCTTAAGCTGTTCTATAATTAAATCTTCGTATAGTCTTTGCTCAGATGTAGTGCCAGTGCTGAAATAAACATTAGTTGGCATTTAGTTTTTATCCTTGTTGCATATGTGCAGGCTCTTCATAATTTAATCTTATTTCTTCCTCAAGTTTTTGTTGCTCTGCGATTGCCGTAGAAAATAGTTCAGGTCCGTTAAGTGTCACTCCACCTAACATTGCTGTACCATTAAATTTCGACAGGTTTTGTCCCCATTGTCTTTTAATTAGTGCTGTTGTATATCTCTTTAGATAGATATCGTCATACATATCCACATTGTCATCTGGATTTAGTTTTCTAAAAACTTCCATGATTAGATATTCACCTGCTGTGATATCTCTTGACCAATCCATATCAATGAATAATTTATTTGATAGATGATTAAATCTCATTGGTTTTTCACCAACTAGTATGTGATCTAAAAAATCTAAATGACGCATTGTCATTTCATAGTGTACAATACTTGTAGATGAAAAATCATATAGATCATTTAATCTTAATTGATATCTAACATCAAACATATTTAAATTCGCTCTATCAGATAGAGGAAATACATTTACAACAGAAATTACTGAAGCAGGAACAACAAGAAAATTGGCTCCTTGTTTCCATGCTGTTGTCACACTGCCTTGTGTGATTGATTCAGATGAGTCTGTTGTCATTCTAGTGACATCGGCTTCAGTCACTAAATATTTTAAATACATTCTCTCAACACCATCTGTATGATATTGACAAAAATATTGTACTGCCTCATCTATTCTATCATCTACTTGATCGTCATCAACATTTATATCGATAACAGGTTTACCCAATGCTCTTAAGCAGTATTCTTTTAATGTTGATTTTGTATTTGGTACGGCCATAATTTTTCCTTATAATACTATTTAGTTATCCTAAAGCAACTGCTTGTGCGATTGCAAAGGCCTTAGATGCTTTTGTATTTGCAAGTGTTGTATTAGCATCTATTTGTGTTTGTATATTTCCTGTCACACCATCTACATAATTTAGTTCAGTAGCTGTAGCAGTAATTGCTGTGCCACCTATTGATAGAGTAGTCATGTTTACTTCGTTAAGACCTGTTATATCTTTTGAGCTATCAAGAATAACTGCCTTACTAGCAGAAGCTGTTCCTGCTGTGACACCATCTAAAACTGCAATTTCTGTTCCTGCAATTTCAGCGTCACCAATAATTAATGTACCACCAGTTAAATATAACTTACGCCATGGTCTATCAGAAGAACCTAAATCATATACTCCTGATGTTGTAGGTAATAGATCAGCAGATATTTTGTTTGTATCTAAACCACCACCAACAGTAGAAAGTTGTACAGAAGTTAAATTCTTAAAGTTTAAAAACTCTTTAGTTAATTTATCTAGTGAGTCAATTGATTTCAAAGACTTCATCTTATCTTTGTCTAACTCATTGGCAACTTTCATTTCTGAAATATGCTGAAGTACTTTATCAACCATTTCAGGATCGGCTTCTATATCTTTAGCAGAAGCATTCATTAAACCTTGAACAGCTAGAGAACCTGCCTGTCCATATTTTTCTTCTACTAATTTTTGTGCTTCTAAAGTCTTAGCGTCAATCTCAACTTTTGGTTTCTCTAAACCAGAGTCGATTAATAATTTTTGTTTTCTTTCTTCTTCTAGTTTTTCTTGATTAACTTTTTCTTGTTCAATCTTTTCTTCTATGATCTTTTTCTCAAATAATTCAGATAAAACATTTAATCTTGCTTTTGCTCTTTTCTGTTTTTCTTCTTCTGATAATACATTAAAAGATGTTTCAGAAATGGCTTCAGTATTTTCTACTTCGATTTGTTTTTCTGTTTTAGGTTGATTAATTAAACCACCAAACATTTCTTCTAAAGCAGAAATCTTAGCGTCTTCTTCTTTTATCTTCTTATCTAAATCTTCTTTTTCAAACTCTACATTATTAAGAAAGGTCTTTAATCCTTTTTCAAGGTGCCATTCACTTATTTGTTTTTCAGGATCGATAGATAGTTGTTCTGGTTTCTCTAACTCTCCTGCTAATCTTGCCTCTTGTAGTTGAGTTATCTGTTGTTCAATATCTACATCAATCTCTAAATCGCCACCTACCTGTTCAAGTTTTACTTTCTCTTGTAAACCTGGCCAGTTGCTATTGATGTATCGTTTAGTTGACATAACTATCTAGTCACGCTTGGTGTGACTGTTGCTCTTCCTTCGATTCTTCTAGTGATGATACCACTTGAATCAGTTTGAGTTAAATCCCAAACATATCTGCCTTCAGAAAGACCTGAAGTCACCGTGTCTGTTAATGTTATTGAACAAGTACCTGCTGTTGCACTTACGAGAGCAGTTGTGAAAGAAGTAGCACTAGAAGATAAATGAGTCTTCCTTAACTTACTTGTGATTGTACTTCCTGTTAAATCTACAACTGTTCCTGTTGAGTCTTTGACTGTCAAAGTTTCTGTGTAATCAGCGTCTTGGTCAATAGTGATATTCTGTATTGTTGCCATTAGTCAAATTCCTATATATTAAATCTTTCTTATATTTATAATATATTTAAAACGCCCAACTGACAAACGAATATCTAGTGCCTTTTGTACATTCTGTCACTTCGTGAGGATACATGAAATTAGAAGGAAACATCAATATATCTCCTGTCTTTAGTTTAATTGTCGTATCTCTACAATTAAATTCTGAGCCTTCGTAATCTTCATTTAAATTACCTACAATAGATATAAGAGGAACACCCTTTAGTTTACCATCAAAAATATCGTGTATATGATCGTAATGTTTTCTCATCATTGTGCCAACTTTGTACTTATTAAAACGAATATTAGAATATTTACTTATCCAAGTTGATCCTGTTTTGTCACCTTGCCAAGAACATAATCTTTGATATTCATCTAATGCTTTTACAATTGAATAATTAAGTTTATCTTGTTGACTTTTTGTAGATGGCATTACATCTAATTCTTTTTTAGATTCAGATGTATTTGTTTTATTAGTGTAATTATTCCATTGATGTTTTACCCATTGTCGAGTATTACAATCATCAATAATTTCTTTACAAATATCTTTTGATATAGTATTCACAACTATAATATAGTCTTCGATTTTCATTAAAGTTTAGGTACACCTAATTTAGGTCTTCCATCAAATAAATTACTAGTTGCATAAGGTCCGTTTACATGATTATAATGAAGAAATACTTGACCACAACTATCACCCTCAAAAGGTTCTCTCCAGTGTTCTAATTCACACCCACTATAAACTAACATATCTCCTACTTCTAAATCTACTCTTGTGCCTGCTGGTGCATTTGGTTTAATAATTTTTTTGTATTCATCAATAACTGATTTTGTTCCTGTGCCATCAATAAATATAGGCCATGGGTCACCACCTAAATGTACCGTGGTTGATATCTCGCAACTAGGTCTATCGCTATGTCTTCTTAACTCGTCACCTTTTTTATATGCCCTTGCATAAGAATATGTTGGCACTAATTGTAATCCTGTTTCTTTTTGCATTTTTGGTAATACTTTCATCATTAAAGTTTCCATTACAAAATCAGCATAACAAGAATAAGTATTAGGTATTTGTGTGTCTGCCCAACTGCCTAATATAGCAGATTGTGAATTTATATTATTTTCATACATATATCTAACAGCATCCTTTTTAAGTAAGAAATAATTATATATGAAATTTGCTAACTCATATGATACTGCGTTTTTGATTACTTGATATTTTTTTGTTTCAAATGTCATACAAACATTCCTTTCTGTAAAAAATTAAATGATACAGATATTCTGATATCATTAGATTCATTTGGGTCAACACAATGCATTAACCAAGCTGGAAACATAATACATCTTCCAGCGATTGGTTCGTAATGTGTTTCTCTAAATAATCTTGCAGGTTTTTCTCCATCTTTTTGTCTGGGTCTAGACATACAAGCAACTGATCTTGGATCATCTATTTTTAAATGACCTGAATTTTTAGGAGCTTTAATATAATATACACCTGACCATAAAGAGTTAGGGTGTTGATGAGCACGATTACTTCCGCCTGGTGGATTTATATTTGCCCACATATTGCCTAATACTGGTTCACTTTCATAGTATTCTTGTTCATAAACAGTTTTCTGACAATCATATAACATATTAACTAATTTTTTAAATTCAGGTCTTTCATGCATATTGGTCGTTGAATGCCAACCTTGAACATTAGTTCTAACAATACCTTTATCCTGTTTAGACCAAGCAACAATATCTCTTTCAAGTTCTTGATTGAGTGTTGGGTGTTTTATATCTGCAATATAAACAGGTGTTGGGAATAATAAATCTCTATGCATTATTTAAAAGGTGTGCCTCCAAACCACATGACTAAAGATTTTCTGTTTCCTCTTATAACTGGTGTGACCCTATGTCTGATAAACGAAGCAAAAAATATAGCATGACCTTGTTTAAGTTTTGCGGCTTTACCTTCTTTCATTAATTCTAAATCACCACCCTCAAATTCATTTTCAGGTGATAATAAACAAGTCATAGATATTTTTCTAACAACAGGTTCGTGTTCAAAATTAACATTATTATCAGTATGCCAATCGTAGAATCCACCCTTTGGATATTCTGTATATTGTGCCATTTCAGTTATAGTCATTCCATCAAAACCAAAATGATTACCATTTGTAGTTTTCATAATCTTTTCTATATCTTTATACATATCTGTCATTTTCTTAAAAGGTATCCAACTAATATGTGATGTTCTTGTTTCAGTATCTATGTGTCCTTCTCTAGTACCTTTATCGCTTCCAACACCAGCATTTTGTTTAGGTTCAGTTCTTCCTGCATTAATGATCATCTGACATTGTTTAGGTGTAAAGATCGGTTGAGTTGTTTCAACCATATAAGATTTCCATTTAGGTTCAGTTATCATATAGCTCCTCTATTTTTAATTGGGTCAAAATCTACATCACAGTTTGCAGCTAATGTTCTTCGTGTTTCATCGGTGCCATTAAAAGGATAAACACAATGCCTCATGTCATAAGGAAACACATAGAAATCTCTAAGGTCCATAGGTGGTTGATAATCTATCTTTGCAAATTGACCATTGGCTGCACCTAGTATTTGTAGTCTTCCGTTTTGTGGTACTTGATCTGCTGAATATTCTCTACCAAATGTAGATGGTAGTTTTAAAATCATTACAGAAGACAATCCTGTAAATAACATTCCTCTATGAATATGTGCAGGATTATATTCATGTTGTTTCATTTCATTCACCCATATAGAATTTAAATGAGTATCATAATCTCTTATTTTATTAAAAGCTAAATAGTGTTGAAATATAGACATAAACCAATCTGTCACATTTCTTGGCAACAGATTATGATTTTTCATCTTTGATTGATCTTTACCATGATAGAACAATGAATGCTCGTTCTCTATCTTACCTACTAATTGACCATTAGCTTTGTTAAGATTGTGATAATTTTGTTCGTAAATTTGATTAATCGCTGTAAAAATATCTAAAGGTACTTGATACTTTAAAACAGACTGACCTAAAAATACGAAATCAAATTTAAGGTTTTGGTTGTCCATGTTGAGTAATCTGTTCTTTTTTTTCAGTTTTATTTTCTAATTCACCAGATTTTTTAATTCTTTCAAGAGATGATAATTGACCTACTATGTTAAACACTTCAGCCTCAGGAGTATTTTGAGTTAGATTTTTTGCCTTACCTTGATACATTAAACGATAAGATTCTAATTGATGTTCATTAACATCTTTATCATTAAATGATCCATCATTAAATTCTAATTTTAATTTAGACCACATCTTGATTTCTCTCATTCTATGTTTAGCAGTTTTTTCCATAGACGCTTTACCAAAACGAGCTTCATCTAAATCAATTTCGTATTTAGTTAATTTGTATTCATCTGTTTCAGTAGATATTTTTTTCTCTAGGTATTTAATCTTCGCTTCACTTCTTCGATAGTCAAACGATAATGCCATTAGATTATCTAAATAACTTGATTGTTCTCTCACACATTGCCAATATTTGGCACCTTTAGTTGGATAACGATTGTCTTGTAATACAGAAAATCTTGCTTCTGTTTCTGTTCGAAACATTTGTTTTTTAGTCCAAGTATCTCGCAACTCTTCCGTCATTGCTTTGAAATCAGAAACTTCTTCTGGACTTAATAGATTGTTTAGATTGGGGATTTCGTTTTCTACAAGACTCTTAATGTCTTTTTTTATTATATCGTCACTCATTCATTTCTCCTTATTATATATCTATGATGTTACTATTATTTATAAGACTTTTATATGTCTATTTAAAATTATTATGATACTGTAAATGAAACTGTTGTAGTTACAGGTTGGTTCCATTCTTCTGTTGTGGTAATTCCTACATTAGGTGGTTCTCCACCTGTTTTTAAACCAGCAGCAGATGAAGTTCCAAGTCCGGATCTATTACTAGCGGAACTAGAACTATTAGCGCCCTCACTCCAAGCAGTTCCATTCCATAATTCTGTATTATTTTCTGATGCTTTTACTGCGTTATTGTAAACTCCAAAAGCTGCTCCACCTCCAGCAGTACTTTGATCTGCAACTTCTGTCCATGATGTACCATTCCAAGTTTCACAAACTGAAACAGTTGTAGTTGTATAACCACCCATGGCAAAACCATTCGAGCTAGTTCCAACACCTGAATTTGATCTTCTTGCAGTATTTAAATCATTCACTTCTGTCCAACCTGATCCATTCCATAATTCTGTAATTGCAACTCCAGTACTACCTCCTGGCGTTATTCCTCCATATGCTATTCCTCCTGAATTAGATTCAATAGATCCTGTAAAATAACCTCTTGCTTGATTTAAATCACCTACTTCTGTCCAAGATGTGCCATTCCATGATTCTGTGTTAGCAGTAATACCACCATGACCTCCACCAAGTAATGCAGAAGTTTGAGTTCCGCCCATTGCTGCAGCGTTTCTTGCAGAATTCACATCATTAAGTTCAGTCCAAGCTGATCCATTATAAGCTTCTGTATTAGCTTTTTGTCCAGGTGAAGGACCTGCTTCTTGAAGTCTACTAGCTACTAGTCCTGCTGTTTGAGTTCCAGCTCCATTTTGAGTTCCAAAAATCCCACCAGTGTTTAAAGCAGCACCACTAGCCCATGCACCTACAGGATTTGATTTAAATCCTTTTAGTGTGCCAGAGTTATACCATACTTGTCCATTGACTGGATTTGCTGGGTCATCATCTCTAACCTCTACTTTAGTTCCGTGTATATCTTTATATGTTGTCATATTTAATCTGTATCCGCTGTTTTAACAGCTAAAACAGGATCACTCCATTCTTCACTTGCTGTTGTATTACCTCCAGGTGCTTCTCCTGAAAAAGCTAATCCAGCTGCAGTTGTGCCTGCTCCACCTAATTCTGCTCTAGCTGTGTTTAAATTATTTACTTCTGTCCATGCAGTTCCATTCCAAGACTCTGTGTTTGCTGTTTTACCTGGATTTCCACCTACACATAAAGCAGCTGTAAGACTTGCTCCTACTGATGCACCTTTAGTTCTTACTGCATTTAAATTACCTACTTCGGTCCACGCAGTTCCATTCCATGTTTCTGTATTATTAAAAGTTCCACCTGGACTTTGTCCACCAAAAACAACTGCTGCTGTGTTGCTTGCCCCAACTCCCATAATTTCCCACCTTGCTAAATTTAAATCACCAACCTCTGTCCATGATGTACCGTTCCATGATTCATTTGCTGCTGATGCACTTCCGCTAGCATTTCCACCAGTTCCTAATGCAGATGTTGAAGTACCTGCTCCTGCAAGTGTACCCCTAGCAGTATTCATATCATTAACTTCAGAAAAACTTGTTCCATCCCAAAGTTCCGTAATTGCAACATAAGAATCAGAATATCCTGTAAATACTATGGCTGCTGTGTTATCTGCTCCAGCAAATGAGGCAGCGTGTCTTCCAGTATTTAAATTATTTACCTCTGTCCAACTTGTTCCATTATACGATTCATTAGCAGCAGTGCTTCCTGGATTTCCACCAGCCATTAATGCAGAAGTTTGAGTTCCGCCACCAGCAGATAATTGTCTAGCAGCATTTACAGCATTACCAGTAGCCCAAGATCCTGCACCAGTAGCTTGATACTGTAATACTTTATTAGTCTTGTCGAACCACACCTGTCCCTCAATCAAATTATCAGGATCAGTCGTGTAGTCACGAATACTAATGCCATGTATGGTTTTATAGTCACTCATTTAATTTTTTATTCCT
>Ga0257114_1003048_pt1 | contig 10793 bp, 7 predicted proteins | sample SI112_10mmetaG_FD_190149 | JGI IMG/M metagenome (GOLD analysis project Ga0257114, IMG submission 190149) | Marine microbial communities from Saanich Inlet, British Columbia, Canada - SI112_10m | ecosystem: Environmental > Aquatic > Marine > Inlet | place: Canada: British Columbia | collected... | reverse complement strand
CCTATGATTCTCCCACTCGCAGACTAGACATTCACATGTGTCTTCAAGAAATAGCGGCCAGACCGTCACAGCGTTGTCGGCGTAACACCCAATACCCCCACACCGTTTAGAATTCGCGCACAGCTCAACTCCATCAACTTCAGGATGCACCCACCACGTACATTTCCGAGCGCCCTCAACTTGGGCGCTTGTTCCGCTCGGCCCCACCACTGCCAACCGTTCGTGCCCATCCGCGGACAGGCGCAAAATCAACCCCGTTAGCCCCCCCAGCGAGGCTGCGGAATCGTCCGCGGCGAACACAGCTCGCAATTTTCCCGTCGGTCGAATCTTACACTCCAGCGCGAGCCTGGCGAATCCCTCGGGGACGTTGAAGGCGTACTGCGACCCCGCGTGCGTGGTCACCACGAGCGCGGGCTCGACGCCATCGACGGAGGCGTTGAGCGTCACCACTCGAGCATCACCGCGCGCGAGCGATGGTGGCGATTTTAACGCCTCATCGTCCATGCTGTTTGACCGCGCAGCGCGAGCGCTCGTGCGGCGTCGCGCGATGACGATTTCTCCCGCCAATGCACTTTTTGGGAGACTCTCTGAAACCTCTGTTGGGTCGCGTCCCATAAGCAGACGCGCCGCGCCCTGCCGCAAAGGGCCATGGATGACTTCTACGTGCGGTACTACGTCGGACACAAAGGCCGATTCGGGCACGAGTTCCTCGAGTTCGAGTTTCGCCCGTGCGGCAAGCTTCGATACGCGAACAACTCAAACTACAAGAATGACACGTGCATTCGTAAAGAGATGACGGTGTCGCGCGAGATGCTGAATGAGGTGGCGCGAATCATCAAAGAGAGCGAAGTGATGAAAGAGGACGATCGAAATTGGCCCGAGCCCGATCGTGAGGGGCGACAGGAGTTGGAGATTGTGTACGGAGACGATCACACATCCTTCACGACGTCAAAGATTGGGTCGCTGTTGGACGTACAGAATAGTAAAGATCCGGACGGCTTTAGGAACTTTTATTACCTGGTGCAAGATTTGAAGTGCTTGGTGTTTTCGCTCATCACGTTACACATGAAGGTCAAGCCAATCTGAGGGATGCGCGTGGCGGCTTCCTCGAACTAGCGTTTAGAATTTTAACGATAGATTTGTGTGATTGAAACACGCTAAGGTCTACGTCTATTCGCTCACTTGAGCACTAAGCGATTATCTATATTTTTTGCGTTCCTCAGACGCCTCGTTCCTTGTCAAAGTGGCATCGGCGGAGACGCCGTAAACAAAAGCGGAACATCGGTCCGAATGACGACCTTGTCCTCGATGAACTGGTTACTTGTTGAGATCAATCCACCGGCGTTGAAAGACATCACTTCATCGTTCAAATCCCACTTTAAACCAACGGTTGACACGCGCGCGTCGCCTTGTAATGGCACCAATCCACAGTGCATGAGTTTGTAACGTGTGTCGCGTTTGATGATTGTTTCGCCCGCGGGCACCGCGCGCGCCATCGAATGGTCTCCAATCAGAACAATCTCGAGCTCTGGAAAATCAAACAGAGTCTTCATGTTGTATAAAACGTGGTCCAGCCGTCCTCCAAGTGCGCCCAAGGTGAACACGCGCTTGACTTCCGGCTTGTGTTTCACTATGGCTCTCAGACACTTGACAAAGTCTGTCGAATCCTGGTCATCGCTTTGATCATCCAACAGGCATCCGTACGCTTTGTTATCGCGATATAACGACGCAACAGACCCCCATACGCTATCCATATCACCCACGATTCGATGAGGGTGCTTAAACACGTCATCTCCGTTGTAGTTCAACTCTTTCGTCGCCGCGTCGTACGCCGCTCGCAAGTCTTGCACGCGATTCGCTCCCCCGTCCGCGCACACTCTGTACGAACACGACAACCACAGAGACAGTGCGTGCGGAGGTAGGTCGTAGTTCAACAAAACCACCGCATCGCGCGCTCTTTCCGCGGTTTGAAGGTCTTCCATCGTTCGCATCGGCGTGAGGTAATTCGTCGCCGTGGGTACGTCTTCGTGCGTCGTCGTCATCCCCGAGGCGCGCGTGCGACGACGATACGTGCGCGAAATCGGTGCACGATAGGTATGCACTTCTATGCGTTGGGATGTCAAATTACTAGCGCGCATGCGCGCGGTCTTGTTGTGAGGCAGGCTTCTACGGGTGTCTATTTGGTCGCCGCCTCCGCGGCGATTCTTCCGGAAACGAGCGCACCGTCGAACGTGGAAGAGCTTCGATGATCGCCTGCGATGAATAATCCATCGCCTAAAACGCTCGAACGAGCAAAGTTCGTCGGAGGCTCTTGATTGGGCTGCGCGTACGGGATGCGATAGGTGCGTAACAAACGCCACGTCGCAACTTGGTCGTCACCAAACCACGAAGAAAGTTCATCGCGAACCTTGGCCTCCATCTTAGCGTCGTCTTCGCTCGGGACACCAATGATAGACACAGAAGCCAACGCTTTCCCGGATGGGGCATAGGAAGGCGCCACGTTACTGGGAAAGCAGCAATTATTTACGATACCCCCTTTGTTGTCGCCGTCCAAATACAAAATGGCATCATCCGTTGGTGCCTTGTCCATGGAGAAATACAGGCACATCGTGCCGACTGCGGACTCTGGTTTACTTGGACTCTGCTCCAAGGAGCCACCGAGTAATCTGGCTGCCTCAGGCCCTTCACACGCTATGATGACGGACTTGTTTGCCGTCACTGTTTCTCCGTTGTCAAGCGTGAGCGTTCTAGACATGTCAGCGTCTCGCTCGCTCAATGTCGTCACCTTGGCGTTCACACGAACTCTGTCAGCCGTGAGATAACCGCGCAGCTGAGCGCTCACCGCTCCGATCCCTTTGGCCGGCAGACAGTTCTGCCCAGTCGCAAGCATGCGCATCACGAAATTGAACAGTCTGCTCGATGTCGTCAGCTCGCGGTTGAAGAAAATCCCCGCCATAAATGGACGAAAAAATCGATCAATCATCTCATCACTGAATCCAAAATCCTTTAAACGCTTCATGATCGTCGTCTCTCCGTCGGCTGACATCATTTCATCCAGCGTTCCCATCGCTAGCAAGGTTTGGAATCGCACCAGCCCGACGAGCACCTTGTCCGCGACGCTCCCCACCGGATTCGTCAACGACTGTAACCCATCCAGCGGGTGACGAAACGGATCCGCCACGCGATGAAACGCACCGTTGAATCGCACGTCCGCGCCTGCATAAAACGGCTTCAACTCCAACGCGTCGTAGTTCAACACTTTCTGCGCCTCAGGATATCCAGTGAGAAAGATGGCAAAGCCTCGATCGAGCAAGAACCCATCGACGATGTCTGTGCGCACGCGCCCGCCGACATCGTCGCTGGATTCAAGCAAGACGTAATCGGCCCCACGTTTTTCTAGTTCGTTACACGCCGCAAGACCGGCTAGTCCGCCACCGATGACGACGACGTCGGCTTTATCTTTGTGCGCCAACGTCGTCGTTCGACGTCGACGCGCGGCGACAGTTGGCCGATTCGAGCCACGAGCGTCGGACGCACGACACACATTCGCACACGCTTTTGCTTTCGTCGCGTAAGCTCGCATGATACACGACGCGCGACCGTATGAGGCGGTGAAGTCGAAGTCGAGTTCAACCTTAAATTTATTGCACAAGAATGTTTACGCGACGCGTCGACGATAGACCAGCTGCGTGCCGTCCTCTAACTCGCTCACGCGCATGTCCTCGTCGAGGTAAGTTATGCGCATGGTGACCTCGGACTCACCATCGGCGATTCGACCCATGACGTCGCCTACGGGAACCGTGGTGCCATTCAAGAAGTTCAACGCTGGCAAAACATTGGCGTCGTCTTGCCGCACCGTCGTCGACAAAGATCCCAGTGGCATCGCGATCGTGTCGTCGTCCAACACCCGAGTCGTACCCTTAGTTATCACGGAACCGTATCCAGAGAAAAGCGGGGCGAATCCGAGGAGTGGGACGCCCAGCGAAGCCTTGACGATGCAGTCGCTCTCGAGCGCGCCTTCGGAGATTTTCTGCAAGCACGTCCCGCAGCCGCCGCCAAACATGCTCGTCTGATGCTCGTGCGCGCCGTAAAAGAAGTCAGCATTCTCACCAAGGAGCTTACCCACGGCCCAAAAAAACGGGGACGAGCGGAACGGAAAACCGCTGCTCTCGTACACCAACTCCCACGTTCCGTTGAGCCGCTCGTCTCGCGCCGGCGCCGCCGTGGGATTCGTCAACGAGCGCACAAGCGCGCGCATCTCGTCGCGCTGCTGCGTCGTCGCGGCTTCACCGCGTCCCGCACACGCGGCCAGGGCGTAAATATTCATCTTACACGGCCCGTTCTCGATAGAATCAGAAGAGGACGACGACGAAGATGTGACGACGTCATCGCTCACGCCGACGGCGCGCGGCGTGGTGTGCGCGCGGCGCGATTTCACAGCGCGTCGTCCACGGGACGAAGACCGGGATTTGACGTCAGCGACGTACGCGCGAGAGTTCGCGGTGGCGGACATCTTCGACGTCGAGCGCGAACTGGCGTCGGCACCTCCCTCATCTTGTGGAAAAGACAACCTCCGAGAGGCGGGCGCTTTCTTTCTTTCGCAGCTGGCGGACAAGACTATTGAAAAACGAATGGTGTTACAGCGTCTTTTAAATTGCGAGCGCGTCGAAAATTTTTGGAACAACGTTCGCAGTGGTGAGACCGGCGGTGATGTCCTGGGCGAGCTCGACGAAGTAGAGTGCGGCGCGGCGCATGTGCACCGTGCCGACGGAGCCGCTCTTGTGCCCGGGCTTTTGCACGCGCGGTTTAATCTCTCGCACATAGAGGCGAAGGGCACCTTCGAAACTAATCTTAGCGAGGGATCCAATCGCGAGAACAACGACGTAAAGAACGATGTGGCCGATGATAGTCTTCGCGGCAATCAAGGTGAACCACTCACGGATTGTCGTTGGAAACGCCGCGACTTTCGTCGGCTTTTCGCGCCAAATCGCGCCCACTATGAATGCAAGCATGTAAAACAAGGTGCGCCACATGCGGCGGTAGCACGTCTGCGCGGCGACAAGAATGTGACCTCGGCTGTTCAGCGGTACAGGGAAAAGAAGAATCGCCGCGGACGTCAAGGCGAGGAAAGAAGCGCCTTGCGTCGTCATCACCGTCCCAGCCTGGAGGCCGGCGTTGCACCAATCCATGAGAGGTAAAACCAGTCGCAGCCCGACCGCACCGAGTACTACACCACCCTGCATATTGGCTGGCGACTCACCAGTGGCCAAGCGGCTGATTACGATCGCCATCATATAAGCGAATGCGAGTAGGTAATCTCCGACGACGATGTAAGGATGCTCCATCTCCCAAAGCGGCACGCTGCCGTATCTCCAACGAAGCACGAAGAAAGGAATGGCGGAAGCATTCATACCAGCAATCGATGGCCATGCGTACACCTTATGAGGAGCTAGAGCGCCGAGAGAACTTTGCGCCGGTCGCTTACTCGAGCTCTGAGTGCTCATCGTACCCTTCGTCAGGCAGCCGTAGGCGCAGCTCATGCAGTAAATAATCATCATTAACTGCGCGTAACTGCTGTCCACAGTCCACACGATAACGGGAAGTACTAAATAGTAAAAGTTTCGGCTGCCTAACCACATTGAAATGACGTGGAAAGTGCGACCGACGGTTCCGACTTGCTCTGGATGCAAGCCAACTTTAGTGAGAATGTTAGGAACCAAGTGTTTGGTGATGTTGATTTGACCGATGATGTAACGGCGGAATAAATTGTGACACCAGAGTAAACCCACGAGCAGAGGCACGGAAAGACTGTTCGGCTCTTCATCGATGTCGTTATCGAGAAGCGAAAGTTTCCAAGCCTTGGTTTCTTCCATCTCTTCTTCAACCATCATCTTTTTCCTGATGGCTTCGAGTTCTTTGCTATTGAACGTTTTCGGCACACTTGGCGCATCAGTAGAGTACGACTGCGATGTGAATAGTGACCTGGGCGAAACGTGAACTTGATGATCGAGCGACGGTCGCTTTTGCGGCAATGGCGACGCTAAAGCGTGCTGCGGGAGGATATCCAACGCAGCATCTCGAAGCACTGTGAGCATCTTGTCAATCTTGTCCGCCGTGTGACTGGCGTGCGCATATAGACGAAGGGACGGCGGGGGGCGGTGAGACGGTAAAATGACAGGACTGACTCGAGCCACGCACACACCAAATCCTTTACTTCGCATACGAGCAGCGATGCGATGCAGAAGCATGTTCTCGTCCCCGCTCCCAACGCCGGCTGAGAGCTTGACGGGGATGACTGGCGAGTCGGCATCTGCATCAGTAGTCATACCGGGAATGTCTCCACTGACGAGTGCGCTGCGAGTACGTCGCGCCGCGTCATGAAGCTTTTCAACCATGGCCGGTTCAGCTTCGATGCGGCTGATGGCGTGTAAAGAAGCCGTCGCGAGGTAGGGCGGTAAGGACGCTGAGAAGACGTAACCACTTCCCATCAAGCGTTGGTAAGCCACGACTCCCGTATCTCCGGCCACAAAACCACCCACAGATGCGCACGCGTTCTCCAACGAAGCACAAATGACATCAACAGAGCTGCTGGGTAGTCCAACGTGTTCAATCAGACCACGACCACTTTCACCCATGGCGCCAAAGGAGAACGACTCATCGAGAATCATTCGTGCATGGTGATGATCCTTCAAAGCTACAAGTTCACGGAGAGGCGCACATCGACCGGTGGAGCCAAAACATGCTTCAGTAATCAACCATCGACGTCTGACAGGTCGGGTGAGCCTCGCAGACGTGGAACCATCTTCGGTTTCAATTTGCGCAAAAACACGCGCCGCATCAGCAGGATCGGCGTGATTGTACCATCTAATTTCGAGCTTCGCCAAACGTAAACCAGCGATGATACTCGGTCCAACGCCTCGATCGACCACAGCCACATCACTTTTTGACGCTAAAGCTTGAATGACACTGGACGCAGTGCAAACGCCGAAAGAGTAAAGCACAGCTTCACCCACGCCGAGAAATTTCGCAATCTTGGCTTCCAAATCCATGTGCGGACGGAATGTGCCATAAAAACCACGAGGTGAGCACGATCCGAGACCATAGCGATGAATAGTTTCAGCGCACTGAGATCGCATGGTTTCGTCGAGGGTCAAATCTAAGAAATCTTGCGAGCTAAGTACCATGTCGTACGAATCCTTCATCTCGGACTTGGCGAACTGCTCAACCTTGGCATCTTCGAGTTTCATCTCTTCGTTAACCTTGCTGCCCACGGAAACGGGGGCCCAGTGGAGTCGAGACGCAGACTCCAAAGCCTTTTCTCTGTTTTTTAACGCGTGCTCTACTCGTTTCTTACTCTCTTTGTGCTCTCGCTTTTCGAGCTCCTCGATGGAACCCGGAAAAAATCGGTTCGCGGGATACTTCTTAAACTTGAGGCAAAGCTCGTCGGCAATGTCAGAAATCACGTGCAATGCATTCTCCAGATCGGCCCTCTTGTGCGCAGCAGAAATGCAGAAGCGCACACGCGGCAGCGTTATCGGCGTGGCGGGAGAACCGACGACGACCACGGCTAAACCACGATTGAAAGCAAGACGAGAGAAATCGCCAATCTTGTATGGTTGATAGAGCATGACGGGCATGATTGGTGACGGATGATGGCCGAGAACTTCCAAGCCAAGCGCTACTAAGCCATCACGAAAAAATTCCGAGTTTGCTCGGAGCGCATCAAGCTTTTTCTTTCCGATATCTGTGCCGTCTTCGCCGGAAATCAAACGCAAAGATGAGAGGACTTGTGCGCACACCGCCGGCGCCATGGAAACCGCCTCGGTGTACCCGAGCGAAAAGCGCTTCACGGCTTCCACAACCTCTTTATCACCCGCCACGTATCCACCGGCGGCACCGAATGACTTGGTAAAAGTACCCATCATGACGGTGATGTCCTTGGTATCAACGCCAAGCTCTTCACACACGCCTCGCCCCGTCGGACCGACGGCGCCGATGGAGTGTGCCTCGTCCAAGTACACGTGCGCGCCGTACATTTTCGCCACCTCCACGATCGGCTTCAAGTTGCAAACTTCACCTTCCATGGAATAAATACCTTCCACGATGACGACAATCTTGTTGTAATTGTATCCACCCAAAACCGCGTCTTGTAAGATGAGTTCCAAGTCACCCACGCACTGGTGCTTAAACGGGCGAATCTTTGCCCCGCTCAAGCGCGCGCCTTCAACGATCGATGCGTGATTCAAGGCATCAGAAATGATCAAGTCGCCCTTCGAGCAAAGCGCCGGAATCACCGTACTATTCGTCGCAAAGCCCATACCGACCACGCACGCGCTCTCTTTGCCTACGAATCTGGCCACGAGATCTTCCACCTCGCGCAAGTTTTTGTCTCGTCCGAGCTCCGCCGCGGGCGATCCGCTCGTCACTGGATACTCGCTCAAAGATTTCTCCACAACCGGTGTGCAGTGCTCGTTGACGCCACCGAACCCGAGATAATTATAACTCCCCAAATTCAAGCACCTTCTCGACTCTGGCGTCGCTTGCAAGCGCGCAAAGTACCCGCGGTTGTGTTCCGGCGCCCGAATCGCGACGTCGATAAAATCCTCCGGCGACGAATAAATCGGTCGATTAAACGTATCCTCGATGTTTCCGTACATGTTCCCGATGTAGAAAAAGTCCTTAGCCTTACCCGCGCTCAGCGGCGTCAAGTCATTCTTTTCCCCATTCTCATCATCCGTCCGCCAGTCTTTTATCCCTCGCAGCGCGTTGAACGTATTCTTCGCCACGCCCTCGGCGACGTACACCACGTACTGCGCGTACGTCGCGCACGTGTGTCCGACCAATCGATACGCGCTGCGATTCTTCAGCACGACGTTTTTACTATCGGGTCTGTACTCCGCGTACTCCATCCCGCGCGCCTCCGCGCGCCGTCGCGTTCAAACTTTCTCGCGCCCGAACGTTGGCGAGCGCCGATGGATAGGCGCGTTCGCGCGCGTTCGCGCGCCGACGCCGCGGTCACCGACGCCGCGCCGGGTCGCGCGCCGGGTCACCGACACCGCGCGCGACTCGGCTCGGGTCCTCGCGCGGTCCCGTCGCGCGGTCGAGTAGCGTCGGTCGTCGGTCGTCGGTCATCCGTCGTCCATCCGTCGTCGTCGTCGTCGCCTGGCGGGCGGCGCGTCGGATGGAAAAAACACGCCACGTGGCGCAAAACCGACGGACGGACGCGGCGCGCGTTCGATTTCGAACGTCGAACGCGCGCCCGCACTCGTCGGTGCGCGCGTTCGTTCGCGGACGTCGCGCGCGCCGCGTCGGCGACGACGACGACGACGACGACGACGACGACGACGACGACGACGATGACGCCGATGACGCCGATGACGACGGCGAGACGCGCGGGCGCGCGCGCGACGCGATTCGCGCGGCGCGGTGGTTTGAATGCGCGTCGACGGGGCGCGCGCGCGACGCGCGCGTCGACGGAGGTCGTGGACGGCGCGCACGGGAAGACGACGCTGGTGATGATTGAGTGCGACGGCGCGCTCGTGGACGTGCACGGGGACGGGCACCGAGTCGCGTTTAATCGCGCGTTCGCGGCGAAAGGGGTGCGGAGCGCGAACTGGGACCACAGGGAGTACGCGTCGCTGTTGCGAAGCGGCGGCGGGAGCGCGTACGGGATGCTGGAGCGGTACTTTCACTTTTACGGGTACCCGAGCGAGTTGAACGCGACGGCGAAAAGGGCGATCGATAACGACGAGTACTTGAAGGCGATAAAGAGACTCGGGGATATGGTGCCGCTCGCGGACGCGGCGGGCGTCGTCGACGCGGGCGCGCCGACGGGGATGTCGAGGGAGGACGAAGCGCGGATGAGGGACGTATTCCTTCGCGACTTGATCGACGAGAAAGAGAAACAGTTCCAGTTGATGATTGACGAGCACGCGCTCAAGCTTCGAAGCGGGGTTGAGCGATTCGTGGATGATTGTATTCGCGAAAACGACAAGCTACAAGTGCTCATCATCTCCGAGACGGCGTCCACGAGCGAGGATCGAGTGTTGGAAGCCGCGCTTCACGGGTTGGGTCCACTTCGCTCGGCGGCGATTTCCATCACAGGTGCACCGGAAAGTTTCAACGCCACCAAAGGTATCGCTTCCCAGGCGCGCTCGGAGGCGGCGCGAATGATGAAGAAGACCAAGGGCGATTTGCTCGCCCCGGAAATCGGCGGCAATTTGCAGCGCCAAAACTTCAACTCGGACGTCATCATCGATGCTGGGATGTTCTCCACGAGTCGTCGCTCGATGCTCACCGCCGAAGTGATATCTGAAATCGCCATCCAGCGCGGGTTTTCTTCCGAGAACGTCATCTTTATCGGTGGATCCCAGGCGACGTGTTCCGAAGCCACGTCAGCCGGTGGTTTTTCCGTCATGGTGCGCAACCAGCTCCAGCGCGGCGGCGAGTTCCCAGGCGTGGACTCCGTCGTCGACGGCTACGGAGCGGGCGAGGGTATCACATTGCGCCGCATTCTCGCCGTTTTGGACACTCGCCGAAAGCAGCGCGAAGCGCAATAGTCAACATAAAGCTGTAATTTTATGCAACGCACCCGCGACGAGCAGACGAGGTCTTGTGGATGACTGTGGATTGTTGCGCATCTTGCGTCACTGATCCGCGCCGAACGCCCGGCGACCGACCCGACGTCGCGGACGAGCGCGATGCTCGACGACTCGCGCGATGGTCGCGGCCACCGCGTCGTGGACGCGCACACACGCGCGCTCGTCGAACCGTCGAGCGACGTCATCGCGGCG
>Ga0257114_1003046_pt1 | contig 10794 bp, 17 predicted proteins | sample SI112_10mmetaG_FD_190149 | JGI IMG/M metagenome (GOLD analysis project Ga0257114, IMG submission 190149) | Marine microbial communities from Saanich Inlet, British Columbia, Canada - SI112_10m | ecosystem: Environmental > Aquatic > Marine > Inlet | place: Canada: British Columbia | collected... | reverse complement strand
ATCTCACCTGAAAAGAGTTTATCTATATCGGATTGGGGGATTGATTTATTCTCGTTTGATTCTATCATAATTTTAATTTTAAGTTTATAACCTCGTACTCCAAAGTTAAGAAGGACGAGGTGTTTATTCTTTTACTTCACTTTTCTTAATCCTCTCAATGACTCATTACCAGTAGGACTTGATACATTGTATCTACCCATAGGGGTAGTATAGGGTGTTTTTTCTATGCGCTTTAAAAATTATCCTCGATATAAAAACCACTCCGACCCCTCTTAGTCCTTTTTTCTTTTTTCCTAGTTACAAGAAACCTCCCCCCTATGGGGGGGGGCGCCTCCTTTGGGAACTACAAGTTTGAGGAATCCAAAATCACTACATCTTGGAGTTGGGATACTACATACTTTTCTTTAGAGGAAATTAATCTTTCAGATTCAAAGGTCTCTATGGCGGTATGGCACTTTTCAAGGGTGATATACCTACGTTCTAAAAAGTAACTTCTTACCTTGGGTGTCTTTGTTATAGTGACCATGTTAGGGAAAGAAGGAGAAGGAGTTTGTTCTATGATACAATTCCTATGCTTATACTTTGTTGTTTGTTTACTCATACTACTACTGTGTTTTATTTATTTATTTGTTATTGTGTCTATACTACTGTTATATACTATACTAGTAAGTGTGCACATAGTTAAAGTACTTCACTTACCGAGGTTGTTTTTCTTATGAGAATATCCCACTTGAAACACATTTATTATATTCACCCTTAGTCATATAAGTTTTATTATATTCTAAGAACGAACCAGCTTTCTTAACCAACTCTACCATTCTCGTGTAATCTGGGTTGGTAAGGTTATTTTGAAGAGTCTTATACTCGTTACTCCAATACTCCACAGAACCCCATTTTGGTTTGTTCTCTATGAATATGTAAGAAGGGAAGTATTTAAGAGCCATACCATTATCGGTAGTCAACTCATCTTCTCTGTACTCGTAGATATCCTCCATACCATTGAAGTTACCACCTTGTAAGATGTGTTTCCATTGGTTGATTTGTTTGAAGATATCGTAATCTACTTCAGAACCATCTTGATTACACACATATACTCTGGTAGAAGACCCACCACTATATGTATCAGATACTGCCCACACCTTAAGTGAAGGGAAATTCTGTTTTACGAATTGTTTGATTACGGTAGCTGAATTCTTAGCACTCATGTGAATATACTTCTCAAGAGACCCACCCCATGTTTGCTCTCTATAAGAATCAAGAGGTAATGTGAACTCGTTGTTGTTGATTGAAAATTTTAACTTTTTTAATTTACTCATGTTTTATGTTTTAATGGTTATCCTTATTTACATAGTAAATATACGACTATTTATTGGATTGCGCAAGTCTTTTACCATTTATTTTTAAAGTTTTTTTACCTCGATTATTAGTTATCTACCCACCCTCAACCACCCTAAAGGTACGAAAAATAAACGAGACCACCAAATTATTTGTATGACAATGTGTCATGTTTTTGGTAACTCGTTGAGGGTCAAGGACATAAAAAACCCACCAAGAAGGAGACCGAGCTAACTTGGTGGGTGGTACGGAATGTACTCTTAAGGATAGGAGAGTGAGTGGGCCTCCATTTTTAAACATCTAGTTAGAAACCCCTAACTAACTAGAATCAAATACGATGTTTCGGTGCGTAGTATCATTTCATCGCCTGTGACACCTCATCGTTATATGTGGTAGTTTTCGTGTTAAAGTGAACCATATACTACCAAAAACTCACATAGTTTCTTATTCCACTACTTGAAAGGTTTCTTGCTTAATAGGATTATCCAAATCCCATTGCTTACCAATGAAGTACTGTAACTTCTTATTGAAATACATCACCTCATCTGAACAAGGCTTCTTCGTATTAAAGACCTCATCCCTAATTTGGGTAGTCCAATACTCTATCTTAGGCCAGTAGCCATTCTTATACTTACTCATACTCTTTACGTTTTAAAATTTATAGTAAAATAGGAGGGAGTCGAACCCTCTATCAGATATATCTCTCGTTTCGAACCGATTTCATCTCCACAACAGAGAAGTGATACCTTCCACCAATAGGAAGTCGAGGAGTTACCCTCTGAATCTAATACTATTTCAATGAACTCAATCAACTAGAGAGGACTGTCACTCCTTATATCTCAATCATCAATCATTTACTATGTAAATATACGAAAAAAAATCCATATATCCAAGCTTTTCTTCAATTATTTTATCTTTTTATTGAACTTTTTGTCGGTATAACGTATATAAAGGTAGTTCCACAACAAAAGGTTGGTAATAATAATCAAACTGGTAAGGGGATAATACATCATTTGTAGCAGAACCCAAAAGAACCACCGAATTAGGGTAGGTATAATACTAACTATACCAATCAGACCACAAATCATTAACACTCCTTGTACTTTATCCATTATATCTCTCATATCTCTCATAATTACACTACTAATATACGACTTTTTATTCAGACCACCAAACTTTTAAGGACTTATTTTCATTTATTTTCAGCTGAACACTTACACTCCCACCCTCACCACCCTAAAGATACAACATTTTTTTGGATTATACAAGCTTTTTACATGACAATGTGTCATTCGAGGGTGAAAACTTATGAACACACTTATCAACATCTTCAAAAGTTATCAACATGACATTGTGTCATCCGCGCTATGCAATCAAATCCTCATCTCCAAAAATGGGGGTAATGTGTGAACATGACAACCTGTCATATTAGGTATGAAAAAAAATTTGGTCTAAGGACACATCCCTATGACACTCCTGGATATATTGATAGAGTGTTAACTGGTGGTAAAAAGTGGGAAGAGTGGTATATCACATTATGATATAGGGTGTGAAAATATACCCATTAACTGACTATGTAGTCTTGGGGGAGGTTGCGTCACTTAACTGGGTGGTTTCTAAGGTTATATCTCATAGGGTGTAATATCTCGATACGGATACAATCTCAGAGTTCTTAAATCAACGGTATCAACCTCGTACTGAAATTAAGGGAATTTGGGGATATTGGGGTATTGGAAGGGTTTTACCCGTCTACTTGGGAGAGTATGGAGTTTTTAACATTGAAGTTGTGAGTGTATTGGTGTAGTATTACGTTAATCTCTCCCTCTCTCTACTATACTATCTATTTCTTCTTCATTAGTAGGAGGGTGTGCTACTTTATCTTTATCTTCATCTTTACCGACAATGACTTTTTGCGCTTTGAGTATTTCTCTAAAAGATAGGAGTAAAAGTAAAAGAGGTATAAATTGTCCATATGGAGAACCCCATCTCATATCAATGGATAAACCAATTATCACAAGCATTCCAAACCATATAAGGAGTGGTATTATAAATTTAAGTGTATTTCTCATATTATTAAGTATTACTATCAATAAAAAAATAGGGGAAAAAATTTTCTTTGCGACTCTTCGAACCCCCACGACAAAAGAACAAAAGGGATTAGTTGAGATATAAGGGATTAATAGTCATAATCATCATCATTATATTCTACTTCGTTATTAATAGGTCTTTCATCAACTCCATCTACATATGTGGTTTCATCATCATCCTCATCATCGGGTTGATTCCATTCATCGTTAAAATACATCCACATCCATTCTTTCTTTATCATATTCTATTGATTAGTTCCCTATACGTTCAAAGGGGGTTCGATTCGTGTTATTATGTTATTTGCTATCATTTGGTGGAATTCCGCTGAAGGGTGTGAATCATTTCCATTGGGTGTTTGAATATGCATTTGTTTTCCTTCATATCCATTGGTAAGTAAGTAATCTATACTATGATTCTTTGTTTGGTTCTCCTCTACCTTTATATGAAGTAGTCTATCTTTAAGGTAATCATTCATTATATCCTCATACTCACTTGAACCATTAATTAAAATAGGAGTAATACCGAGGGATTCACATTTTTTAAATAAATCCTCAACCTCATCCAAAATCTGTATTCTGAGTAAATCATAATAATGAATTGGAGTTAGACCACTTTCTGTTAATTTGGTAGGATTAATATCATCCTTATATGGTCCCAACTTTTCCCCATTGTGATATAAATAGTTTCGTGTTGGCCAAGATAATTGAAATAATAATATAGAGAAATCTTTATTGGAGTATTCTCCACCTGAGAAAATGTTTTTTACAAAATTGATTGAAGACCAATCATCACCGGAATCATAATACAAATCATCCATTATAGAGAATGTATTAAAATATTTTGCAACTAAAGAGGTGTATCTCAAATGAGAACCATAATGTAATTTAGCTAAAGTAGATACGGTTTTATCAAGATTTGGATTATAAAACCACAATCCCCATCCTTTGGAAATTGAACAACCTACCGATATTATCCCTTTCATAGAATAGTTATACTGATTTCTTAGATTTGAATTCTCTCACATCTTCCAATCGTATTTCAAGTTTTGCGATTAATTCTTTGTTACCACCACCCTTTTTTTCGGATTCGGTTCTTATTGTGTTTTCCAATAATCTAATAATTTCCTTTTTTCTTTTTGAGCTCATGTTTGATTTTTTATCGTGTTCGTATATAGTATCTATTACTTCTTTTATTATCTGACAATCTTCATATCTCTCTTCTACCTCCATATGCTGAAGTAATTCATATAGATTTCCCAATGGAATTAAATTTATGATTGTAGTTCTTCTAATAGTTCCTTTTTTAAAGCAACCCAACATCCAATCAAGTGATTTAACTCTCATCTCAAAAAGAGTATTTTGAGTATATTTTTTTAACTTGTTTTGATAGTAATATTCTTCGGGTGTCATTAGAATCGATTTAACCTCTCTTCAAGTTCTTTTACTCTTTGACACATTTCGTACTCCTCGTTTTGAAGAGACCATTCTAGTATCTTTGAGATAGTATCACCTATGTTATTTTTCTGAACAGAGAATTCAAAATCCTTTGCTTTCTTATTTACAAGAGCATTTATAATTGCACATGGAAGTTCATCTATATCCTCATCTATCAACCTTTCACAACCTTCCAACAGTATTGGCATTAACATTTCTTTACCAACACCTTGAGTCCATTCAAAGATATCGGTATTTCCTATGTAAATCTTCTTTACTGTTTCTTTTGTCATAATTTTACTTCCACTACCACCATTGCAAGATTTTCCTTACCAGTTAGTTCTGGTGTAATTTTTGTGATTTCCCAATTTGTACCTAAATATTTAATCTTACCTCCAAGAGTTAAACAAGGTCCGCCTTCAAAATCATACATTGAATGATTTCCTTGTTCATCTTCAGAACCTCTACTGAATAGAGATTCACCTGTAATTCTTAATTTCGTTGGTGAAATCTTTTCGATGACACGTTCATTTCCGTATCTGTTTTTCACAATTTCCATTTACATCTACCTTTAAATTGTTTTTCTTTTATTTTTCCAATGGGATTCGATTACCCATTCGTTTTGTTTACTGTATATTTTATAATATAATTCTATATATTTTCTTGCACCAATTAAATGATGTTCGTTTTCACATGAGTTTATAACGTTGCAAACTTTTCTTAATACCCTATTATCCATAATAATAAATATCTATCTTAAACCTTTTGTTGTTTTTCTTCCCAACGCAATTGCCATTTCTGATGGGGTTTGTCCCATCTTACATTGTTTCTTATACCACCAATACATATCTTCGGTAGTACCCTTTCCTCTTTGTTTTTCCAAACACTTTTCCCACAAATCTTTACCAAATTCTAAACTCAATTCAGTTTTAAGTTCATTTAATCGAACTTGTTCTTCCTCCACACCCTTCTCCATCAACTTCTGTGCTTTGATTCGTTTCATTCTGGCATATTCATGTGCTTCTACTCTCCTATCATTTAAATCTCTAATAAGAGAAGTTTCCATAAATTGTTCGAACATATTACTATATATTTTTTCATTATCATCTGCTTCTAAGAAAAAAGGTGAATATTCAAAATCTCCATTTCTAATTTTTAAGAGAAGTGGTGATGCTTTCTTTAGTGGTTTGGTTCGGTACTTACCTTCGGTAAACCATCGAAACGGATTATAAGCCATAGTTTTAAGTTTTAATGTTTATACAAATATACGAAAAATATTTCATATTACCAAATATTATACTATATTTTTTTTCCATTTCTGTTTTTCACAATTCCCGCCTTCTTCTTTGGTTTCGTGGGAGTATCCCTATACCAAAGAGATTTTGGTAGAAACTCCATTTTATTTTGTGGTAAAAAACCACCCTTTTTAATTCTATCCTGTCCTCCTTCTACAACAAAATCCCAATTAGAAGTTCCCATTTCTGTTTCAATATTTGGAATTCCATCACCAGATGAAATTAATTTATGAACTATTATTTGATTTTTCTTAGCTTTTTTAGCTACCTTATTACGAAGTTCTTTCAAATTCTGATTTTTTAATCTATGTACCTGTCTTACAAGTGTATGGATTCTCAAACTCGTTAAAGTTATTGAATCGAACTCATAATCTATAATTTCATCATACATTTCAATTCCAAATCTATCATATAAATCTTTATGAAACCCCACATTTCCTACTACTACAAATGGGATTCCTAATAATAATGCAGTCCATGTTTTTTCAGTTACAAACGTAGGTGTTCGTGAACCATCCGCTTCTTCATATCCAGTTTCTGCTATAATCTGAAATACACTTTGTTTTAACTCAATTGGTACGTTCCATTCAAAATATGGTTGTTCATGATTATATCCATCGGATATCCATTCTTGTGATGGTAAAAATTTCTGTTCTGTTTCCCCATTCCATATTACATCGGTATTAATTGAGGTGCAAGGATTTAAAAAAGAATATCTTGATATATTATCATTAAGTAACCCAAAATCATCAAGTTCTTTCATCAGTATTCTCCTATGAAATTTACTCCTATTAATCATAGTTGTAAATAAAAACTTTAAGTCATCATTACCTCCAACATATTCATCAACTACCAATTCTCTAGCAGATTCAAATAACCAAAAAGTATCAAAACAAATCACTTCTGATTTTTCTCTGAATTTATCATAAAAAGGAGAATCAATCGCTCCCACCATAATTCTAGTATTCTTACTTACTGGCCATCTTAATGGAAATGGACTTATAGTGTACTCTCGTGGTATAAAAATATCATATACAAAAGAAGGGTCATCTGGTAATCTATTGATGGTTTTGGTTGTACTTTCATCATCCTTTTCCATTTGTTTGAAGACCTCAATTGTCATATTTACTTCCTCTGCATTAATTAAATATCCGCTCATATAGTATAGTTTCAGTAGATAAATATTATGTTGATAACATTATCTGTTTACACATCTATATGCCTTTCTGATTGTGGTGCTTTTAGAAGATGAGAAAAATGTTTCATTAAATAATCGTAATGAGGACTATTAACATCAGTAACTTCATCATATTTTTGTTTTAGTGGGTTTTCATCCGGTAACATCAGTTGTACAGTAGAGAAGTCTGTATCAGCAATAATTGGAAAGGGTCTATATTCTTCTAACCAAGGATAGGTTGCTTTATCCATCCATACATCATTTGCAGATAAAGTTCTTTTCTTTACATCTTCACAGAATATTTTAGCTGCATTTGGTTTAATTGCATATGCATGATGACCTAAATAGTTAACTTGGTTAACAATATCTAATCCATCTTTTGGTTCATCATAAACCATTTCATTAGGTCTGATATAACTTGGTCTACCAAAGTTAACACACATATCAAATTCGATATCTGGAATATTCTGTTTAAATATTGCATCATGTTCTAAAATCAATATTGGTTCATCTAGTTCTACACACTTTTTCCATAGTAGATAGTGAGATGCAAAACAAGCTCCTACATTATCTGGTCTTGCATAATTGTTAAAAGTATTTGGATATGGTAAAATTTGTTTCCAATCATTTGGTTTGATTGCTTCAAATATTTCAATTGGTTCGGTGTATCCTACATCTTTTGCAGTTTGTAGTGTTTGTTCTGCAGACCTAACTGAATCTTTGTTACTACTTATTCTAATTATAAATGTTTTCATTATAGTAAATCTGATGGTGTTCCTCGGTATATTCTATATGAATCTTCATCAAAGTGTTCAGTAGATACCTCAAAAACGATAGAGTTCTCTTCTAACGATACTAATTGATGCGGCTGTCCTCTTTCTATCAAAACAGAATCTCCTTCCTTTAGAATCCTAGTATCGTGTAACCCATCTTCAACATTTATCCAATTGAATTGGAATTTTCCTTGTTGGATATACCAAGTTTCTTTTTTCTTTAAGTGATAATGCATTGAAAAGTTTGCCATTTCTTTTTCAAAAACTAACAGTTTTCCACAATACTCTTCATCATTATGAATCCATAATTCATATCCCCAAAGTTTTTGGACTCTCTTAGGTGGCTTTACATCTATTGGTATAATCATAGTTTTTATTTATTCGTAATCAAAATCAAATCCATTTTCTTGCCTATCAAGTTCTATGTAGACATTTTCCAAATCAGAGATATTGGTACTTATACTTTCCCAATCACCCTCATCTCTAGCATCTTCAAGAGATATTAAAATTCTCTGTATTTCTTCCGCTAAGTTTTGCATATATTTTTTATATTATATTGAAACACATATAATTTGTTAAATAATTGATGTGTTATATGGTATTACATATAATGATTTATAAAAATGATAAAAAATATATGTTAGTTTATCCAAGAAATCTAATTATAGAATCTGCAATTAATTTATGAGATTCAAGAGAAGGGTGGTCGTTACATGATTTAGGATAACAATCTGATATTACATATTTATTAATTGTTTTTGACCATTCTACCCAATTCATATATTCATTTCCATCTCCACCAATTAAAGGAATCGTTCTCTCGTTAAAATATGAATAATTAGAAAAGTGTTCACTCGTTTCCTTATGCCATGAATCTAAAAAGTAGATAGGTATTGTTTTTTCTGTTTCTTTAAATTCATTTATTATCCATGGTAATGATTCATCTAGTCTTTTTGCAACAAATGCATTCCACTTATTGTAAATTGCATAGTAATCATCTGATTTTAAGATTCCTGCATCGTTTACTATTCTTTTATAGAAAGTTCCTAGTTTATGTATCCATTCTTTACGATTCCAATTAAATAATTCATCATCAGATATTACTTTATCTTTTTTTAGATTTATCCAATCCCAAAAGTTATGCAAAGAACGCCATTCTGTATCTAGACAAAACTGACATTTACATGAATATGTAAGATGGTACGGTGAACGTAAGATGGGAGGGTTTTGAAATATTATTGCACGTGGGTTTGGGTGAGTTTTTAAAGTATCTTCTAAATACCTTAAACCATTTGCCAAACTTCCACCATTCTGAGAATGTATTAATGCAGTTGTATTATAGTGAGTAGCCACTAGTCCACCAAATCTATTTGATTTTCTAAAATTAGTAGATTTAGCATCTGTTTTTTTTCGTATGCTAGTATGGTCAGATGGAGAACTTCTTTCCTCAATCCATTTTTCATCATTCTGAAATAACTCTAGTCCTTCTCCCCAAGTGAACGAACATCCTAGAAATATAATTGGTTGACCTGATATCAATGTACCTATTTTTTAATAAGATTTAAGTTTTTTAGCTCTCTTGCAGTTTTTATCCACTTTTTACCGATTGGGTTATGGATTTTAGCTTTAACGAATGTAGAAACTGCCTTTTGGACCTGTTTACCAATAGGCTTGTAAACTGTATTATCTACAATTCTAAAATTGTTTTTGAATAGGTTTTGGAACTTACCTAAGTTGTTCTGAACATCACTCCATGATTTAGTAAGTAATTCATCAGATAAAACTCTATCTCTATTTTGGTTTCTTTCTTTTGCTACTTCAAGTGAAGTGTTTACAAATACCATGTAAGTATCATAACCTAAATCTTCTGCGTGTTTCTTATTCTTCTGAATCTTACTGTAAACATGACCAGTTCCATCAATAATCATACCCAATCTACCAGCTTCATAAAATTTTCTCTGAAGTGCAGTTATTCGTTTTGCTTTATTTCTGATTGAATCATCATTATTAGCAATCTTATCCCAAAGTTCTGGATCTTCTTTTTCAATTTGTGCCAATTTCTTAGCATCGATACCATTATCTTTTAATCCTTTTTCAAAAGCTGAATCTGAATTTACAGTTTTAAGACCTGAATGGGAGAATGATGTTTTGAGTCTTTTATCAATACCAAATATCTCCATGGCAGTAAAGGATTTACCCGAACCCGGTCCTCCTGCCATGAAAACACATTTAAGTATTCCAGGGTCATCAACACCCTCGGTCATCAGTTGTTCTAAAATATTTTCTTTTAGAGTTAGTAACTCCTTTTCAATGTCATACATTGAATCTATAACTACGGTTTCTGCAAGTAATTTTTTTAAACTCATTCTGATTGTTTCCTTATTTTTTGTTGTAAAGTGAGTAAACTTTATTTACCAAAGTTGATTTTTTAACGGTTAAGTCAAAATCAGTACCATGGTCTTGTTTAGCTGCATCTATTAACTGTTGTTTAGTTAACGAGTTCAACTTAGATTTAGTTGGTTTGCCTTTAAAAGCTTGAACTACATCCTGTAATTCATCCACTACATCTTCTAACTCATCTTTAATTTTCTTAGCACGAGTTTTTACTGTTTTTACAGTTTTCTTTACCTTATTGGCAACTTCTTTGACATCTTCGATTGCATCTTCGATATCATCTGCGATATAATCGCCAT
>Ga0257114_1003039_pt1 | contig 10811 bp, 7 predicted proteins | sample SI112_10mmetaG_FD_190149 | JGI IMG/M metagenome (GOLD analysis project Ga0257114, IMG submission 190149) | Marine microbial communities from Saanich Inlet, British Columbia, Canada - SI112_10m | ecosystem: Environmental > Aquatic > Marine > Inlet | place: Canada: British Columbia | collected... | reverse complement strand
AGAAGTCAATAATCCAAATAGAGATTTAATATTAATTGAAAACAAATATAAGGTTGTAAATGGGTATAGTGGTAATGTATATGATATTGATTCCGCAACACAAGAAGGAATTATATATCCTTCATTAGACCCAAGTATATTTGAACTTAAATTCCCTAATACAGATATTGAGGGTAAAGTAGTGGGAGATAGATAATGCATTATTTTGAATTTGGAAAACGAGATACAACACTTTATTCAGGTGGAACAACAAGTTCTATCAATACTGGATTGGATGAAATATTAGAAGTTAACAAAGTTGTAAACAATAATGGTACGGTAGGTAATGTATCAAGAATCTTGATTGACTTTGATTTAGCATACATTTCACAATCTATTCAAGAAAGTAAAATACCTTCAACGGCAAAATATTATTTAAATTTATTTGACGCAACTTCAGAAGAAGTTGAATCGGAACAACGACTACACATTTATATGGTTAGTGGTAGTTGGAAAGCAGGAACAGGAAAACTCGACCACGACCCAGTAACTTCTGATGGAGCAAGTTATCAATATCGTGACCACGACGCATTAACACCGTGGATAACGGGTTCAGTATTGACTGAAGGTGGTGCTTGGTTTACAGCAAGTTACGCTTCTGGTCAAGAATATAATATTAGTGCTTCATACGATTTAACATTTGACAAGAAAGATATCAGAGCAGATGTAACAGACTTAGTAAAGAATTTTATTTACTCAAGTTCTATTTACCCGAACAACGGGTTTATTGTTAAACGAGAAGATAGTGGTTCTTATGGAAACAATCACGCAACAGCAAGTTTTGATTTTGACGCAGGACAAGAGGGTGATAGTTCAAGATTAGGAAATCTAAAATACTTCTCAAGAGAAACCCACACAATCTATCCACCTAAGTTGGAAGTAGAGTGGGATGATTCAAGTTGGTCAACAGGAAGTTTGTCGGCATTAAGTTCAACAGATTTGGAAAGATTAAAAGTTTATTTTAAAAACTTGAGAACAGAATATAAAGAAAAAACAATTACAAAATTAAGAATAGTTGGTAGAGAGTTATATCCAACAACTGCTTTTTCAACAACACCAGGTGAATTAGATGTTAAATATTTACCAAGTGCATCTGCTTTTTACTCAGTTAGAGACGCAGAAACAGAAGAAGTAATTATTCCATTCGGTAGTGGTTCTAAGATTAGTTGTGATAGTACAAGTAATTTCTTTAATATACAAATGGATGGATTACAAGCAGAGAGGAATTATCGTTTTTGTCTTAAAGTAGTTAGTGGCAGTGGAACGACTGATGAACAGATTAACTTTTATGATGATGACTATGAATTTAGAGTGGTGAGATAAAATGCCTTACTTACCTTCCGACGCAGAAAAAAAATCACAATTGTATAGTAATATGATAAATGGTGATACACTTGAATATCAAAGTGAAATTGAAGACTTGAAGAAGAAACAACAAATATCAGGTTCAGCTGATGCGAATTCACCATTACGAGATGAAGACGGAATATTAGTTTCATTTGAAAGTGCAACACCAGGCATTTCATTAGAAGAATCATTTGAAGAAGTTCGTTTAGAAAACAAACAATTCTTTTTTACAGGTCAAATAGATAATCAGTTTACATATTATTTTCAACCAATCGCAGAAACCACAACAACCACAACAACCGAAGCCACAACCGAAGCCACAACCGAAGAGGTAGAGCGACAACTAACATTAAGAGATTACTTAATTCAATTCGTTAATGATTATTTTGGTGAGGAGTTTACATCCGAAATATCAACGGATAAATTACATAGTAAATTAATATCGTTCTTTGGGGAGAATATAGTTAGGCGTACAAAAAAGCAAAAGTTCAACGCACCAGGTTGGAAAGACTTTAGAAGCGCAAATTTATCAAAACCACACGCAAAGAAAAGAAGAGCGGGAGGCATAGATGGTAAACGATATAAAAGTGTTAAAAAAGATATACGAAATTTTCAGTATGATGAAGTAATTGAAAATCATTTATACAGAACACGTCGAGGTCAACGTATATGGTTAAAATTAGGATTTCCATATATTGCAGACAAATCACCAGGTATAAACTCATAATGGCACAAGAATATTCATTCACACAACAAGAGCGAAATAATTTATTCGCACCTTCTAAAGTTTATAGTAGTTTCGGTAGAGACGCACTAAATGATTTTGTAATGTTACACGTTTATGATACTAATGGTAATTTAATCGTAACAAAAGTTTTAGCATTGAATGAAGTTAGTTTTGAAAATGATGGAGACTTCATTGATATAAATGTCGGACAACATTTAAGAGATTTAGGATTTCAAGAAGGTGAATATGATGTTGTTTATAAATTTTTAAGAAGACTCGCTGGTAGAGAACGAACTGTTTTCGTAGATGGGAATGGTAATATCTTCAATGGCGAAGTTCAAAGAAAAGTTATTGCAAATCAAATAAAATTTTTCAAAGGTGGAGATGAAGAAAAAGATAATTCATTGAGAGAAGAAGTATTTATTAAAGAATATAAATATCCATTAGTAGAAACATCACCCGATAGAACAGAATTTATTTTAGAATTAGATAATAATTTAAAAGGTTCTGAATATAGAAATGACTTTGTAGAAATGGGTGAGATGATTGAATACACACCTATTTCAAAAGCAAATTCAGGATTGGCAAAATTTGATTCAAAAAAACCACACATTTTAGAATTTGACGTAGATGATACGGATAGAGGATTTACTCAAAATATGGTAGGTGGACAAATCATTATACCGAATATGTTTAAGATTACGGGTGAAGAAGATACCGACAATAGTGATGTCGTTCCTGAAAATGTAGTTGAAAATATAGGTAATGGAAATCTACAACAACAACTTGACGCTGGAGCAGCATCAGATTTCTTAGATTATACGAAAGCAGAATTAATTGAAATATTACTAAATGACCCAGACGCAAATGAAAGAGAAATAGCAGACGGAGCATTACAAGAAAGAGCAAACGAACAAAGATAAAAATGGCAGGAAAAGGATTTATAGATACAGATATGGCGAACAGAGGAGCCCGAGGTGGTTCTTCTGAGGGTGCCAATACAACAAGGTCGTCGGTAAGAAACAATCAAGTCATTACTGGTGCGAGAGCAAAAGCAACATCACCAGTAGTAACACCATTGGTAAGACCAACACCACCACCATCACCACCATCAACAGATACATCTGCACCAGGTAATGCTGCAGCAAATATTGCAGTTGCAATCGCAACAAGACCAAGTCCGCCAGTAGTGGTTTCACCACCACCAATAGTAGTGACACCACCACCAGTTTTTATACCACCATCAATTCCAGATGTACAGGCAACAGCACAAACATTTGGCGCACCACCACAAAATACAGAGGAAGTAGTAGACGCCTCACTTGGAATGGCATCATTACCATCAGGTCCAATTGATACAGAAATAATTACAGAAGGTGGTTCAGGTGGAGATGAGATTTCACCACCAATACCAAGTCCATTTCCAGTAAGAACTTTTACATCACCGCCAATACCCGAACCACCAATCGAAGAAGTGATAGAGAATATAATTGAACAAACTTTACAAACACCAAAGGAAGACCCACCAGCACCAGTTCAAAGCACTGTACAAATACCTGAACCGAAGCCATCAACACCAGTTGTGGCACCACCAAGACCAAAGATTAAAAAATCAACAGATATTCCAAGGTCAACGGGTGGATATGTTACGAAACCAAATGGATTTATAAAGAAAGCACAGGGGCCAGTAACAGATGTTGTATTCCCACCAAAAGTATCAGGTCCAGGTTCACCAACAAAACCAGGTGGGTTAGCAGGAACATTAGTCGGAACAGGTAAACCGAAAGTAACTGCACCATCTGATGACGCAGGTGCAGTAGTAGGACCACAAGTATCTGAACCGAAGCCAGCAATAGGAACACCAGGTCCTAAGTTTAAAGGTTCTGATACAATTGTTAGACCTGACGGAGTAACAGAAATTCTTGGACCAGGCGGAGTAGTATTGGAAGAGATTGGATTGAAAGGACAAATAATTGTTGACCCAATTAAAGACGCAGGATTTGACCCGAAAGACCCACCACCAAGTATTCAAGCACTACGAGATGAATTTGCAGAACACGTTGAAAGTGGTGCAGATGAAGCAGGTGAAGTATTTTATGTATCGGAAAAAACAAAAGAAGAATTAATCAACGACGGATTAGGAGATGTAGGTGGAGCATTAACCGTAAAAGACCAAGCAGAAAAACTTGAAAAGTTAGCACCAAATGGTGATGTAAGTAATTTACCATCTGGATTCGCAGTATTACAAAATGATTTAATTAAAAAGGGAGTTATAAAACCAAATGGTGAAGTAGCGGCAAAGGGAACAAAAGGAACAAAGAAAGCTATTGAAAAAGTAGTTAAACAATCAGTCGCACAGGCACAACTAACACCAAGAGATTATTTAGCAACGATTGAAGAAGTATTGGATTATAATCGTATTAGAGTTTCTTTATCTTATAACGACGGAGTAAATCTATATCAACATAAAGGTGAAGATGAGATAGGAAATAAATTTAAAGGATTTAGAGTTAATTATATAAAAAATAATATCGAACGATACAAAACATATGCTAAAGTTGGAAATCAATATTATCTCGTAACAAATAGTAAATTAGGTATTGACGGAAAACAAAGAACTATTAAAACAAAACAACCACTTACTAATGATGTAGTAGTTGGAGAAAAGTTTTCTTTTGTAGAAAAAAGACTTCCTAATTATCGTGATAGAGTTAGATTGGAACCTTTTGAAGATACACCAAATACTGGAATATTTTTAAGATTACCTAATTTAAATTCCATAGATAATCCGATTAATTTTCAAGGAACAAGCTATGGAACACACACTTCACTAACAAGTGAAAACGATAGTACCGCCCGTGATATTGAAAGAATATTGATATCAGGTAGTTTATTAAATGTTCAACCAAATATTGATTATCAAAAAACCACAACAGACTTAAATTTAGAACCAGATGATTTAGGTTTTGGAAACTTCATTCACTTCTCAAATGCAAAATCAAGACTTACTAATTTTAAAAATAAATTAGAATCAATTGAAACTCTAAACTCAAATAGTGCTTCTTTGACAAACATTACAAGTTCATTGTCAAGAATCCAAAGTATAGAAGAAGAAAGACAACAAGTAATTAATTCTTTTGACCCATATGAACATTATTTATACTTTGAAAGTTCATCTTATGCAAGTTCATCAGACGGACAATTCCACGATACATCTTGGCCTAAGACAACCGCTTCTAAACCATACACATTGTCATCAGTAGCTAACGCTTCATCTTGGTATAACAATTTAATATCAAGCGCATCTGCATTTGACCAACGAAATATGAATTCATTAAGAAATTCATTACCAGAGCATATATATGCAGATACCGAAAACAATGTATTCTTAGAATTTATGGATATGGTAGGACAACAATTTGACGAAATATATACATATGTAAATACCTTTACGGATATCAACAAACGAGTTAATAAAGTATCAGAGGGTATATCGAAGGATGTAGCACGAGAATATGCAAAATCTCTTGGGTTAGAATTATATAGTGGAAATGATTTATTAATATTACCAACTTACTTATTGGGTAAAAATAGTGATGGTTCTGCTTTATACGAATCGCCACAAGAAGAAGTAACGGAAAAGATTTGGAAAAGAATTTTAGCCAATCTACCATTTTTCTTAAAATCAAAAGGAACAGAAAGAGCAATCAAAGGATTATTAAATTGTTACGGAATACCGAGTTCTATGTTGAGAGTTCGTGAATATGGTGGACCAGATAAAGGAACAAGAGTTAATTATGAAATTAAACGAAAATTTACAAGAGCATTAGATTTTGATTCAGAACAATACATACAATCAGCTTGGACAGGTAGTAATGGCGCAACAGAAGATGGATTAAATCCATCAACAATAGAATTTAGATTTAGAACACCTTCATCATCAAATCAAGTATTATTACAAAAAGATAATGACTTTGCAATTGCACTACAAGACAATGGTTCAACAGATGATTATGGATATTTGAAATTCCAAATTAGTTCTTCTGGATTTGACCAAGGTGCATACATCACTTCATCTTTATTACCATTATATAATGATGAAATGTGGTCAGTAATGTTGACAAGAAAAGATACTGACGGAAATGAATTTACACACGATAATGCATTATCTCAAAGTGTGTATGAATTGACAACTAAACAATACGACTCAACAAGACAAAAGATTTTATATACAGCAAGTGCAAGTTTACAAACACACACTTCAAGTTTAGCAACTGATGTAAACAATATAACGGGTAGTAGACTAAATGCTGCAGTTACATCAAGTGGATTTATATATCTTGGTGGATTAAATTCGGGCTTTGGTGGACAATTTAGTGGTTCATTTATGGAGTATCGTTTATGGGGAGAACCATTATCACAAAGTGTATTTGACAATCACGTCAGAACACCAAAGGCATATAATGGTAATTACTACTCATCATCATACAATGAATTATTATTAAGACTACCATTAGATGATAACATAAATTTAACAGGTTCAAATTCAGCATTAACGGCATCAAATTTAGCACACAATAAAAACGCATACCTAATTCCTTCAGGTTTAATTACAGGTAGTGCAATCAATAATTTTGCAGACAATTCATTTAGAAGTGTTGTCGATGAAGAAAAAATAAGAGTGCCCGTTGTCGGTGTAAGAAGACGAAATGCAACAAAAATTAGAATTGAGGATTCATTTATTCCAACTGATGAAAGTGGAAGTAAAGTATTATCAGTATCTGACCGAAAGGAAAAATCATCAGATGACTTTGCACCAACAGATAGTAATCAATTGGGTATTTATTTCTCACCAGTTGATGTAGTGAATGAAGACATAATGTATAGTATTGCAGACTTTAATTTTGATGATTACATTGGTGACCCAAGAGATGAGAATAAAATACAATATAAAGATTTACACCACTTAAGAAAAGAATATTTTAAACGATATAACAACTCAAACAATTTTTGGGATTACTTGCGAATATTAAAATTTTATGATTCAAGTGTATTTGATTCAGTTAAAAGTTTACTTCCAGCTAGGGCACGAACAGACTTAGGTATATTGATTGAACCAAATTTATTAGAGCGTTCAAAGCAAGTAATAGGTAGAGATGTAGAATTTACAAATAGATATTATGAAAACGCAAATCATTTCGGTGATGGATTACAAATAACAAGATATATAACAGGTTCAAATGATAACTTCTTTGAAACAGGTGGAGAGTATACAACTTACAATGGAGAACTTAATTTAGCATTCTTTGATACCGGCTCATCAACCGGATTCTTAGGTCAACCTTCATTGGTGAAATTAAATCAAATAGATAAACGAAGTGTGTTTGGAACATTATACGCAACATCAAGTATTACATTAGGTGGAACGGATACTATATTTACCGAAACATTACAACCTAATATTACGGGTTCAAGATTATCAGAAAAGAACCAAGTAGAAAAATTCTTCTATTCAAGTTCTTACAGCGCATCAGTAGGACCAACATTATCATATAGTTCATCATTTGATAAATCAGAATTTGCCAGTATGGCAGAAACAACTAACTTGTTTAGAGCATTTTATCAAGGAACATTATTAACGAGAGATAACACAATAGATGGTGGTGAGCCAGTAGAAATTAATGAAGTGGCACCAACAGTATTAAAGACACAAGATTCAGATACAGCAAAATTAAAAGTAGAATAAAAAACAAATAGAAAATTTAACTTTCTTATATTTATTAACGAGTAAGAATAGTTATATAATTTCCACAGGAGCAAAATAAATGGGATTTTTAGACAACACGAGTATAACAGTAGACGCAATTTTGACAAAAAAAGGTCGTGAACTTTTGGCAAGAGGGCAAGATGAATTTAGAATTACAAAGTTTGCATTAGCAGACGATGAGATTGATTACAATCTATGGGACACAGCACATCCAAATGGTTCAAACTATTACGGGGCAGTGATTGAAAATATGCCTTTATTGGAGGCGTTCGTAGATGAAAATCAGCTAATGAGATATAAATTAACTACACTTCCAAAGGAAACAGCAAAACTTCCTATATTGGAATTACCAAGTCCATCATTGACTTTCAATGGGGCAGGTATTACACAAACCGTTTCACCAAATACAAGAAATGGACAAGATAGTTCATATACATTTACATTGTTTAATGCAGATGTAGCTAATCTATCATTAACGGGTGGAAGTGGTCCAATACCAAGAAGTATGAAAGTTCTACCTAATGGTGAATTAGAACAAGACTTTCTGGGTAGAGCAACTACTGCAGTATTCTTAAATGAAGCAGAAAGAAAACGTTCTATTACGGTAGTTGGTAAAAATGTAAGAGTAATCTCAAGGTCTTTAACAACACTTACAAATACTAATTTGTCCGTAACTGGTAATCAATCAGGTGCAAATTTCACGATATCGTTAACCGTAAAAGCTGACCCAAGTAAATTATAAGGAGTATAAGTAATGGCATTTCAAAGATTTAATAGAAGTAATGATGTGGTTGAGAACCAAAGAACTACAATCTCAAGTGGATTGTGGAGCGGTGGTTCAGGAGAATTAACATCATTTTATACTCAATCAACAAACGGAGCTGCAACAGGTTCGTTCTTAGAATTATATAACGAAGACCCAAATCTATCAAGTTCAGCAGAAGTTCAATTTTCAGTTGGATATGCACACTATGATGGAAGTGGTTCATCAGGAACTGTAACAAAATTAACATCAGGTGGTAGACAAACAGCTGCACTATATAGTCAGTTTAGAAATGTATTGTTAGCACCAAACACAGATAAGTTTGAATTTACATCTTCACCAACTTCATCAGGTGACAAAGACTTTTATTTTGTTTCTTTCCAAAGAGCAAGACAAAGAGAAAAGATTGACCCAGGAAATTGGGAATTACATTTAAGTGGTAATATGCCAGCAGGTGATACTGCAGCAGGTGTCGTAAAATTAATTGATGATAGTGGAGCAGCAACAAATGTTACCGTAAATCAAGGTGGTAGAGTATTTAATGTTGTTAGTGGTTCAGTAGCAGACGGAGTTAATGTAACTGCGGCAGCTGAAACTCTATTTGGTTCTTACGGATTATTTTATCCTGATTTAGGACTTATACTATTGAATGCCAAAATGGCAGAATTAAGTGGTGGTTTAGGAGCAAACGCTAGGTCAGCTGACACTTTTACCAACAGACCACAAGTATTCTATAACTCAGTTAACTCAGGTTCATCATTTACAGCTCGTAGAGAAGAGGAAATTAGTTCAACAAGTTACTTTATTAGAGCAAATAACAAGAACTTTAATTTTAGTTCTAATCCAACTTACGCTACTCAATCTGATGGTTCTTTAACACAAGCAACTTTCTATAAAGACCCTAAAACCTTTATTACACAAGTAGGTTTATATAATGATGATAATGAACTATAGCAATTGCTAAGTTATCAAAACCAATATTAAAATCATATTCAAGGGAAGCTATTATAAAAGTGAAACTTGATTTTTAGGACAAACTAATGTTCAAAAATCTTGACCCACAAGACATATCGAAGAAGTCTTTTCAGACATTCAAAAACTTCACATTCAATAATACTGATAGTGGAAGTGGTGTATTTGCTATAAAAGCCCGTAGTGGTTCTTTATTCAATTATGTCAGCGCTTCTGACGATATCGTTGGAATAACATCCGGTTCAATTACAACCAATTATTTTTCATCACCAACTTGGCATATGTTAAATAATACATTTTATTCATCACACGGACAAGATTATGTAAATCCAGAAAGGTCAAAAAGAGAATTACACATATCAGCTTCAGTAATTAGTGTTGGTAGAGATTTATTCGGTGAGCAGATTAAACCAGGTTCAGTAATTTTATCCGATACATCATTGGGAGCTACAAGAGATATACGAGACGACGCAGAAGGTAATCTTTACGACAATGCTTTTTCAGCAAGTTATGCGGCATTCAAATCTGGCTCTAAAGTGAATGAAGTTTTACCATTTACTATAACGGGTTCATCAACAAGAGGTAGTGGTAGTGTAGTGGGTAATGTATTTTACGAACAAGGATTATTAGTATTTACCGATACTGGTTCATATCGTGAAACAGGACACGGAACAGGTTATACTTTAAAGTATCAAGCAACACAAACTCACTATGAATACGAGTATCGTATACGAGTTAAACCACTTGAATACAACACAACAACAAATATTAGTACAACTCCAGATAGAAGTGGAAGTATTTCAGTAGCAGAAGGTGTTGTTTCAATGTCTAATTTCTTTCCACCAAGTCATAATCCAAGTGGTCACGGTACAGGAAGTTATGCAACATTTTATAATGCAGTAACTGAATCATTATCATTTACTACAAATACAAATTTTAAACCGTATGTAACTGAAATCGGTTTGTATAGTGAAAATAGTGAACTATTAGTACACGGAAAACTCGCTAAACCCATCAAATTATCAGACGATATCGAAACAACTTTCGTAGTTCGTTTCGATGTATAATATTTAACAATCTTATATTTATTATTGAATTAAACCAACGGAGAAACACAATGTTTCGTTTTATAAAAAACATAGTTATGACAGCAGTTATGTTTGGTTTTGTCTTTGCACAAAGTCCAATCATAAGAG
>Ga0257114_1003038_pt1 | contig 10811 bp, 21 predicted proteins | sample SI112_10mmetaG_FD_190149 | JGI IMG/M metagenome (GOLD analysis project Ga0257114, IMG submission 190149) | Marine microbial communities from Saanich Inlet, British Columbia, Canada - SI112_10m | ecosystem: Environmental > Aquatic > Marine > Inlet | place: Canada: British Columbia | collected... | reverse complement strand
CCATAACAAGGCTTTCCCCTGCAAGGTTTGTGGATCAAACTGTAAATGTATAGCAAGAATCTTTGAATATAAAGGTTGACATGGACGATAATGATATTATACTTGATAGTCTAGCAGTGTGCTGGGTGTTTGGTTGGGTTTACATTTTAGGGTGGGGAATTTGGTGATGTCCAAGGGCGAGTCCATTATTATACTTTTGTTGTTAGTTCTTGTTTGGTTGGGTTTTCAAAAAGAACCAGAAAAGGTTAAAGAACCACTTGACAACGAGCCGATAACTGTTAAAATGGAAGGCAGTTGGGAACAATTTGGTAAACTTACTTTTAGTGACAGTGTTTTAACAAAGGACGATTGATATGGGTGCTGACTTTACTATGGCGAAATTTCCTTACTTTGCCATGAATGACGAGCGCAAGGAATCATTCCGAAAGGCGATAGCAGAACTATCAGACGAAGAAAGAAATGAGATTCTGGATTGGCACTGTCTAGAATATCTTGATGATGACGAAGTGTTAGCAAGTATTGAGGAAGCATGTGGGCTTACATCAAGAGAAACCTGTAATGATTATGCCTATACAGAGAAGGGCGAGAAGTACGAAGTAATTATTACTGGCGGTATGTCTTGGGGCGATGCTCCCACAGATGCCTACGACACTTTCAGTATGCTTAGTTTGTTTGACAAAGTTTGGGAATTGGCAGTTGACTATGCTATTGAGGATGTTAAAATGATCCAAGCTGACATCGCAGAACAATTACAAGGGGATGTATGAAGATGAGTGAGTGTCAAGTATGCCACTGTGAAGATGCGATCCCTTCATTTGTGCTAGAAATTTGTGAGGACTGCTACGACGAAATGAAGATGGAGTCACAAGCAGCGGGTCAGGACTTTTACGAATACTGGGAGATTGACGATGAGTGAGTGTAGATATTGCGGTGGTGAGTGCGAAACATCAGACGAATATATGTGCGATGGTTACGCTGGTGATATTGACAATTTATATGGAGATGACGATGAGTAAAACGGTTGTGATTGAACTTGATTTTACATATACGCCAAACGAAGAAGATGTATATGTTTATCTTAAAGAGTTAATGGAAGATCGAAGTTTGTCTTGGGAGCTTAAAGATGAGTGATACCACTAAAGAAGATAAAGAAACTAAATTTTATCCAGAGGATTTGTGTTTTGATTCTGATGAACTTGAAGAAGCGATACATCAAGAACTGGAAGAGATGGACATTAACTTCACCAAATTTTCTTATAAGATAATTGTTGAGTACGAGACACAGGAGAATGACGATGATGAGGGAACAGCAAGAATTGCTGATCCTCGATACCGAGAGGATAGGAGTTATTGATGCTTGAAATACTAACTGAGGATGTTTTGGAGGCAGTAAGATTACGCCTGCGATTTGATACTACTGGTGAGTTTGAGAAAGCGTTACTACAATTACTAAAGGATAAGTAATGGATAATACTACAATACCTACACATGAGATGATTAAAAACTTGACAGAGTTTGTTGTTGACGGCATGACATTACCAGAACTCAAGCAGTTTGTATATGACGACATTTACTCTATTATGCTAGAGGATGACGAAGTATTCCATGCTCAACTAGAGTCATTGGATATGAAACCAGAGGATTTTGCTAAAGAATCCGCTTGACAATGACGATACTTAGTGTAGAATGGAATGAGTTACTCGCCTTGGTGTTCTTGGCGATATTGACAGTAAACGCTATTGAAAACATGATTGAGAGAAGAAGATGAATATTGCAGATAAACTAATTAAAGGTGACATTGAGCCAAGTGCTGATGAACTAAAGTTTCTTTTGTGGAATGCTTTGATTCAGTTGTCAGCTTATTGTGACGATGTTACATCAGTAGAAGAAGAAAGTTATAACATTGAACAAATGTTGTCCACACTCGATGTAGAGTTGGGGGCGCATCCGTGAAAAAAGTAGAGTTTCTATTTTTTGTTGTTGACATGGCAGTGTTTTGCGCTATAATGTATATGTTGTTTGAAGTTTACTCTTAGGAAAGGATTTTAGGATGAAATTTGTTGTTGCCGCTGTTTTGGGTTGTGCTTTGATGACTGGGTCTGCTGATGCTGGTGAGTGTACCAGTCGGTGTACGCCAGTGCGTACTGTTGTCTCGAATGTTGTCTCTGCTCAAGTAGTAAGATCGACAGTCTTTCGTGTTCGTGCAGTTCGACCACTACAACGATTGCTGAATCGTGTTCGACGATGTTGCTAGAGTTTATATCTAGCTGGATTCAGGGCGTCATACTATTTATTTAGTATTTAGCTCGTCATCCAGCTTGACAAACGAAGTCCCGATGTTATAATAGGGACAACATGGTGCGGCGGATCGGTAATCCAAGCGAATCTTATATATTCGCCTCCGTAGGTTCAACTCCTACCTGCACTACTTAGTGGTATTTAGGGCATCATACTATTTATTTAGTATTTAGCTTGTTATACCACTACTCGGACTCGTAGCTCAGTTGGTCAGAGCAGGAAACTCATAATTTCTTGGTCGGGGGTTCAAGTCCCTCCGAGTCTACTTGGTTGTAAACAGGAGTAATTGAACTGTTTTTACGGTGTTAATAACGGCAAACGGCTAGGCTAAGGCTATTTGTCGCTGTATCTGTGGAAATGGGGAATTAGAAAGTGCTTCATTTAGTCGGTTGCATAGATTTTACGTTTGTACTGTTTTCAGCCTTTTACGCTCCTATGGTGTAACGGATAACATAAATCTCTTCTAAAGATTTGCTCCAAGTTCGATTCTTGGTGGGAGTGCTATGAAAAAGTTTTGGAAATTATGGGCAAAAGCACTTGGCGAAAAGATTGGTGATAATAAAGAAGCGGATACAATTGCTTTGATTAGAACCATTATAGTTTTACAGGCAATTATATGCAATGCTTTAATTGTCTGGAATATTTTAAGGAAATGGTAAAGTAATTACTTGACAGTGGCGATAACTGTATTATAATAAGAGTGTTACTTATTTACTAACCACAGGAGATTGAAGATGGACATTGATGCGAATTGTGGGGCTATGCAAGAAGATCGGGACGAATTTGAAAACAAGGTTTTTGAGGTGCTTTTTGGAATAGACGCCCGACCAATCCAGTGTTTAACAAAGAAGAAAAACCTAAATTCAGCCCAGAGCTACCGGCTTCTCCAAAGGTCAAGAACTTTGCAGACGAAGTATTTCACTGTGGAGCAATATAAGGATTACGGTTACGAACCGATGCCTAGAGTTTTCAGTTACGAAGATGCAAAAGACGCACTAGAAGAAGCTAGTAAATCTTTGCAGTTGCTCCACATGATTAAGGAGCATTTTGCTTGTCCAAGCGAAGAAGAAGATACAGAGGAAAACTGGAAAATGCGAGAATTGATAGATCGGCTTACGCGAGAATTAAACTAACCACTTGACAGTGGCGATAACTATATTATAATAAGAGTGTGGGTGAGGCGCGATCAGGGTGTCGTCCAAACCATAACCCGATGAAGTTGGATTCCCACCTCTTATTTATTTACCAACCACAGGAGAATGTTATGAGAAAAATGCAAGAGTATCAAGGTGTAAGACATCACGGTTTAGATTACTACCTGCGAGAGATTTTAGAGTGTACCGAAGAATCTGAGATGGGTGTATGTGAAACTAATGCTGTTCACAGTGCTGGTTATCTGTATGAAGATTTTGCAGCAGCAATCAAAGAATTTTTAGAAAGTTCTAAAGAAACTACTTGACAGTGACGATAACCACTGTAGAATAGAGACATACCAACCACTTACTAGGAGATTTAACTATGGCGATTCTTTCAACTGACAAGCGTGACGTTAGTGTTTCAAATGACTTCAAGACATCTGGTTTCAAGATTCAGGCAAGTGCCAAGGCATTTGAGATTCTGTCCAGCAACATCTACACTAACAAGGTTCGTGCCGTCATTCGCGAATACAACTGCAATGCGTATGATGCTCATGTTGCTGCTGGTAATGGGCAACCGTGGGATGTTCACCTTCCTACTTATCTTGAGTCTTACTTTTCAGTTCGTGATTATGGGACTGGACTCTCGGACGAGCAGGTTCGTGAAATATTCACTACTTACTTTCATTCTACTAAAACTAATAGTAATGATTTTGTGGGAGCATTGGGGCTAGGCAGCAAGTCAGCATTCTCTATTGTTGATAGCTTTAATGTTGTAAGTTATTACAATGGAGTCAAGACCGACTACTGCTGCTACAAGGACGAGCATGGTGAACCACAAGTAGCTACCCTTGCGTCCAGCGATACCGTCCAGCAAAACGGGCTGGAAGTCAGTATGTCAGTAGAAGGTCGAACAGATGACTTCACAGACGAAGCAGTAAACGTATTCAAGTATTTTGACGTACTGCCAAACATCAATGATAAAGAAGTAGTAAAGGATGTTCTCAAGGCTAAAGAAGATTACAAGTTTGTTTGCGATGAAGGTTCGTTCAACACTGGTTATGGTAGTCTGTATGCTCGTATGGGTAATGTTGCCTACAAGATTCCGAGTGAGTATCGTAGCGATCTTTCTGGGTTTATCAACTTTGAGATTGGTGATCTGTCTTTCAATGCTGGTCGAGAAGAATTGTCGATGGACGACAGCACTAAGAAATTGCTCAAGTCTCGCATCCAGCAGGTTCAAGACAATCTATCACAAGTTGTTTATGACAAGTTAGAAGCAGAGCAATGCAAATTTACCAGAGCAAAGAAGAAAGCAGAAGTGTATTCAGGTTCTATGCGTAGTGTTCTAAGAAGTTCTACGTTAGACTTTGATAAGTTTGATTTACCGTCCATCAAAGATGGTGACGAGCGTATCACTTCGTATAAGAGAGGTACTTGGCACAGAGATTCACCAGACATCGAGAGTCTTGTTAGGTTGCCACTTGTAAACAGTAATGATTGGAAGATCAGATACTTCCTACACAAAGACCGCATGAAAACCCGTATCATGGAGTGGATGCGTAATCAGCGAGGGTCGCAAATTGTATTGCTCAAGCAGGAGCAAATTGATTTGCTTGGTATTCCTGCCGATTTGATTGAAGATTTGGATGAAGTTGTGCCGAAAAGTAGCAATAGCTATGGAGGATCAACTCCCACAAGATCAAAGGTTACTGAGTGGAATGGCAAAACTACTGGATGGAGAGTCAAAGCAAATGAATGCTGGGATGATGTTGAGATTGACAACGATGGTAGAGAGCGAGTTTATGTTGAGATCAACAGGTATGAATCGCAAGGTTACAACATGGATAGTTTCAATAATATCATGGACAGTCTTGACCACCTTATTATTGGTTTTGGACGTAAAATCTACGGACTCAAGACCGCTTTTCTCAAGACCAAGGGGTTCAAGCAGGGCAACTGGATTAGTCTCAGCCAATATATAGAGAGAGAGACTAAAGCGTTGCCAGATATTACAGTTATTAAGTTCAACAGCAGGAGTCATGACGGTCCTTACCAAAGTCTTTTCAAAAAACTTTCAGAAGGACTTGACAACGATATACTTAAACAGTATAATGATACTATCGAAGCGGCAGCAGATGAGCATAGTGACAAGTTTGCTTACAATACTTTAAACCTTGTAAGCAAGATCAAGTGTGAAGATAGGTTGCAGAACCTTGCAGATGAGTTTGCTGCTCAGTATCCTGTTGTAGAGTTATTGCACTGGGATGGAAGTCACGCAAGTGACCGACAGATTGAAGTTTTAATCAACCACATTCAAGGAGAAACTAAATGAGTTTACCGTCACCAGTACCGATGCGTAAAGAAAAGAAGATTATTCCAAAGGACGAGCTAATGTTCTGGGTAGAGAGTAACGTAGACGCAGACGGAGTAAATATCGCAAAGATTCGCGATGCCCACTTGTGGACACAGGGTGACTACGAGCGTCATCGCATTGATGTTTTTGAGAAATATGAAGTAGAAGGCGAGGGTGATTTTTGTTGGACGTACAGGATTTCAGAGCGTAGTTATTTTCTGCACTACAATCCTACCAACAAAACAATAGAAGATAAAACTTTGGGAAGATATGTAGACAAGAAAAAGAAAGGATTATTCAAATGAGCGAATCTGACAAACACATCGTTGTAACAATTCAGGATGGAATCATCCAATCTGTTTACTGTCCAGACGAAACTTATATTGTAGACATATTAGATTACGACGATTGGGAATCAAGCGTAGACGAGAGCATGGACAACTACTACAAGGACGTAGAAAAGTTTACAGATAATCTTAAAGATATGTATTGACATATCCGATAACAGTAGTATAATTAAAACATAACTTTCAGTCAATCACTTTTAGGAGAATTTAGAATGTCGCATCTTCCACACATCAAAGACGGTAAAGGTCACTGGCACGTTACTGTAGAAAACAAGCCCGTAATCTTCGATCCTACTCATCCAGAGTATATCAATCTGGTAGAGTGCGTAAAGACTGGTGACGCAGAAGAATTTATTAGACTGCTGGAAACTGGTCATACTATCGAGAACTGGTCGGAAGGTGACTTCCGGTTTGTGGACGGGTTTCTATTCTATGATGACGAACCTGTACGGAAAGTCATCACCAGTCGTATCGTGCAGATGCTCAAAGAAGGATGGGACCACAATCCTATGCTCAAGTTCTTGGAGAACCTGTACGAGAACGTCAGTCACCGTGCGGTCAATGAGTTCTACGATTGGATTCAGCACAAAGGTCTTGCTATTACGTCAGATGGTTACATCCTTGGTTACAAGGGCGTAACGGTTTATTCTGGACCAGAGCAAACAGACTTGGATGGCAACCTTCTCAAAGAGGGTGATTTGGTTGACAGATACACTGGCGTTTCTCACCGCAATAATGTTGGCGATGCACCAGCGATGAAGCGCCGCAAGGTAGACGATAACTGTAACAACGGTTGCGGTTCTGGGCTTCACGCTGGTACTTTTGAATACGCTAGTGGTTGGGCAGGTAGTGATGGCAAGGTTGTTCTTGTTAAGATTGATCCACGCGATGTGGTTAGCATTCCTACAGATTGCGACTTTCAGAAACTCCGCTGCCGCACCTACGAAGTAGTAGATGTCGCCAGAGGTATTATTGAAACAGCAGTTGTTGATGATTACTGTGACGATCTGGGCGACGAGGAAGATTACCTCGACGAGCTAGAAGATGGTGATGTAATCAACGACTCTTGGTAAACTCTACTGTGGTTGGTAGACGGGGAGTGGGTTCGCCTGCTCCCTTTTTTTCGTCGAAGTGGTGGAATTGGCAGACACAACAGATTTAAAATCTGTCGATCAATTAAGATCATGCGGGTTCAAGTCCCGCCTTCGATACTTAGGGGTTCACGGCGTCATGCAAATTTATTTTGTATTCAAAACGTCACCCCTATTTTTTTATTTTTGTGTTGCCAAATAAGCAATCATATCCTACTATATAGCAAGGAGTTCAATCTGTCACACTTATCAAAGTGTTTAGAGCATCACTCCTAATTTTTTATTTCAATATTTTTAGATAAAGGTACAGATAAAATGTCTAAAACAACTTACGTCTTGGATTGTGGCGTTAATCAATCTACACTATTTAATTCCAAAACAAAACAAGTAATTAAAATTACTCACGATGAAGTGTTAGAACTTCACAAAAGACTAGAACCAAACTCAACTTTGATCTGTGAGTACGCTCATCTGGGTTGTGATAGGAAGCCTTTGTCTTTGTCGCAACCGTTTATAGCCGACGAGTTAAAACAAATCTATAACGATTTACAAAAAAACAGTATTAAGCTAAAACTGTTTCCGCAGCAGTCTACACCAAGAGCCTGTGCGTATTCTGGACTACCAAAGTTAGACGATAACGATCCAGTATCAATCTATAATTTAGTACAGGACTTTCCTGAAATAAGCATGATGAATCCTCCCAAGGATTTTAAACCAAGCGAAAAAAGAAAATGGTCTTGGACTATGAAAGATGAGATTAACTATACTTTGAATCTAGCAAGAAGGTATAAGTACCTAGACGAAGATGATAAGAATACAAAACTAATCAAAGAACTTATGTCAGAAATGGAAAGTGAGCTTTCACATAATACAAAAGATGCTTTTAATTTGACTAATTGCAGATATAAAAGCAGCAGAGAAGGTAAATGGAAAGCGGGAGATGTATGCTGGAATAAAATCAGTATGCCGCAAATCTACAGTGTACTCGCCTGTCTACGGGACGCAGACGGCATAAAGAGAATGGACGCAAAAGAAGGTGGTAAATTACCTTCTTGGAAGTTTGCTAAAAAATATTTGATTGGTATGACTCCGTTTCACTTTAGAGGCGGTGTTGCAAGAAGCAATCTTTACTATCATGGAATGAAAAACTATATCATCAGAAAAGCTAAGGATACTGGCGTTAAGCTCAAGGGTAAAAAGCGCGGAGGATTCTTTGATGATGATGGCAAGACCTTTAAAGAAGGAACTAAGTTTACTAAAGAAGAAGATAATTGTTTTCTCCTTCATAGAAAAAACTACAATCATGCGATCAGAGAACTTTATAGATTTTTTCAAGATAGATTATCTGTAGAGAACGCAGGACTACCAGAGTAATTCACAACATTATACTTAATAAGTATTCAGATTGTCATTACTCTTTAACTTTAGGATTCAGCTTGTCATACAATTTATTTTGTATTTAACGCATTATCCTAAAGTTTTTTACTTTACAACGACGATATATATGTTATGATTTAAATTGTCATACAATTAGTTTTGTATTCAACCCATCATCATAACTATGTATCGTTTTTTATGGAGTCACCTATGTATAATTTATGCTGCATCAGCAACGAACTCAAAGAGCAAGGCTACAAGTTTCAGACTATGACTTGGAAGCGTTTTAACCAACTGCGCGACGAGCATGGTGCAGAGTACGCACTAGACCAGCTAGGTCAGCGTTGGCTCAACAACGTAGAGGTTACCCGTCTTTGTGTCTCACATTGCCACGATAACGACTGGGGCTACCGTGTATCTTCTTCTCTGTTTCCATGTTTGACTCATCCAGAGTTTGAATACGACATCGCAGACGTTCCACAGTACGCTCAGATCATGGAGGAATTTCGTGACATCGTTTATTACAACGAGACATGGCAGGTACGTTTATCTACGCATCCAGACCAGTTCAACGTGCTTGCCAGTGAGAATCAAGCGTCAGTAGACAAGACCATCGCAGAACTTAACCATCACGGTTGGGTCATGGACATGCTAGGTTGCGAGCGTAGTTACCAAAACCCTATGAACATTCATGTCAACAATACCAAGGGCGACCTTGCCGATATTGCTGCTCGCTTTATGTCTAACCTAAACAAGACAGATCAGAGCGTACAGTCGCGGCTAGTGATTGAGAACGAAGACAAAGGTTGCTGGACTGTTGCTAACTTGTTAGAACATTTTAGTATTCCAATTACTTATGATAACTTGCACGACAAGTGTAACCCCTCACAGTTTCTTCCCTTTGATGGAAATTATTTTTATCCTATGGAGGAATGTGCTAAGACTTGGGATAACGTCAAGCCTCTGTTCCACTACAGTGAGTCCATGCCCGACCATAAGAATCCACGCAAACACGCAGACATGCCCACAGACTGCCCCGCCAGTGAAGCATACGACTGGGACGTAGAACTTAAATCCAAGGACGCAGCGATTCGTGCCTGTGCTGCTTTTCAAGAACTGGGCGAGGCACTTGCTCAACCCTTTAAAAGTTTTATGGAGTCGGACATTAAGGATTATTATACAACACAAGAGGTTGACAAATGAGTTCTGACGAACATAAACAAGACTGTCAAGACTGCAAACATTGTAGTGTCCTAGAAGATAGACTAGAGGGCAGGACTCCGTTTGCTAGTTGTTTTAAGAATAACGAAATTGTAGAATTAGATATTTGTGACTTCGCCCCAAAAGAATATTGCAAAGATTTTGAAGCGGGTGGAGCATCTTATTATTAGGAGTTGATAAATGACATGTAAACATGAATGGCAGCTAGGTGAGATGGACAAATTGGTTTCGTTAATTGCTCCTTGGTTCAAAGAGGAAGCGGGACTAATGCAAGAATTAGCAGGAAAAAAGACTATGCTTATTCCCTTATCTGAATACCGAAAAATACAAAAAGCACTGATGGAGTTGACAAATGGGAACTAATTACCGCCAGATATGTATAAGTGGAGGGGTTTTGTACCCTGAAAGGAGTTGACAAATGAGAAATCAAAATTATTTTTCAAATGATTCTTTTGTCGAAAGAACCGTAAACAAAAAACACTCATTGATTCAAAATTCAGTCAGAAAGAATATCGAAAAGCACAACTTCAAAATTCAGTTCCATGAACGAACTTGGGTTCTAAAACAGGAAGGTGGAGGATTTCACGGTGGCTACGAGACGAGAGCAGCACAGATTGACCCCGTTCCGTTTGGCGTTTTATCAGTAGAAAAAGATAAGAAAACCCAATGTTCCCGTATTCATGTATGGAGTGACGGTGCTGCTGATAGCAATAATTGTTTTTTAATCAATGTTCCCAATGGTCTTTTTAAGCAGATACATGGTGAAGGAGTTGACAAATGAGTGACCACATATTTAACTATCTAACTCCACGGCAAAGAAAAGCAAGAACAGAAGCATTTAAGTGGATGGCATACAAGTGGAGACAAAAGGAAAAAGAATCAGGAAAGAAAGTAAGCAAGAATGTTCGTCGAAGAATTTGCTTAGAAATGGACTTGAAAATATCTTCTGAGATTCTTTTGAAGGAGTTGATAAATGAGAGAGATT
>Ga0257114_1003031_pt1 | contig 10832 bp, 6 predicted proteins | sample SI112_10mmetaG_FD_190149 | JGI IMG/M metagenome (GOLD analysis project Ga0257114, IMG submission 190149) | Marine microbial communities from Saanich Inlet, British Columbia, Canada - SI112_10m | ecosystem: Environmental > Aquatic > Marine > Inlet | place: Canada: British Columbia | collected... | reverse complement strand
TCGCTCGCGTGGTGCGTCGACGCCGCGTCGCCCGATCGCGTCGCCCTGCTCACGGGATCGCTCGACGAGAGCGTCAAGCGATGGATGCCCGGCGACGGTGAGGCGCGACTGAGCGATTTAACGCGCTTTCACGCGTACACGGGACACACGCTGGGGGCGTGCGCGCTGGACGCGAACGCCGCGGGCTCGGTCGCGGCGTCGGCGCTGGACGGCGTCGTCCGCGCGTGGGACGCGGCGACGGGGGAGACGAGCGCGGCGGTGGAGAGCGCGCCGGGGGAATCGTGGGGGGTGAAATTCGACCCGACGCCGGGATCGACGCTGCTCGCGATCGGTGGAGGAACGTCGCAGAGCGTGCGCGTGCACGACGCGCGCGATGGGGAGAGGAAACAGACGCTGGAGCTGCCGGCGACGACGGCGGAGACGCCGAAAAACGGACGCTTCGCGCAGAGCGTGGCGTATTCGCCGGATGGGAAACGCATCGCGTGCGGGGCGATGGACGGTACCGTGGCGGTGTTCGACGTGAAAACGGGCAAGTGCGCGCACACGCTCGCCGGACACGTCGCGCCCGTGCGCGACGTCACGTTTTCTCCGGACGGGAAGACGTTGTACACGGCGAGCGACGACGGGTACGCGCACGTCTACGACGCCCATAATAAATCATTGATCGAGTCCCTGAGCGGGCACAAGAGCTGGGTGCTGTCTCTCACCGCCTCTCCCGACGGTACCGCCCTCGTCACCGGCTCCTCCGACGCCACGATCAAGCTTTGGGATTTAAAAACGCGCTCGTGCGCGCAAACCATGACGGACCACTCCGACGCCGTGTGGTGCGTTCGATTTTCCCCCGACGGCGCAGCGCTCGCCGCCGCCTCCGCCGATCGCTCGGTCTCGCTGTTCAATTTCGCGTGAGCGCGCGCCGCGCCGCGCGCCGCGTAGAACGTACGTTTGTGCGATAATAAAACTAGCTCGTAGGTCGACGGCGCCGCCCGGTTTCTTTCTTCTCGCGCTCTTCTCGGTTCACGACTCGTCCCGACCCCCCTCGACGACGGCTGGTCCTTCGAGAAGGCCGCGACGTCACCGCGGGGCATCGCGTCGCCATTCCGAGTCGCGCGCGTCGTCGACGACGCGTGTGCGCGCGCTCGCTCGCTCGAGGTGCGCTCGAGGTGCGCGCGCACATCGCTCGCCGCGTCCCGAGCGCGTCGTCGTCGCGCGCGCGCGTCGCGACGCCGCGACGCGCGCGCCGCGTCGCACCGCCGCCTTTCGCGACTGGATAAAGCGACGACGACCGACGGATCGACTGACGAACGACCGGGACTCCAGGCGGACGACGGACGAAGATGTCGCAGTATGCGATGTGCCAGATGTGCCAGACGACGAGCGCGAGCGCGAGCGCGAGCGCGAGGCTGAGCTCGCGAAGGACGACGGCGGCGCTTCGGGACGGGACGGCGACGTCTCGACGACGAACGCGCGTGGTGACGATGGCGGGGCGGGATTACTACGACGTCTTGGGCGTGTCGCGATCCGCGGACGGAAAAGAGTTGAAGCGAGCGTACAGACAGCTGGCGCGAAAGTTTCACCCGGACGTGAACAAGGAGCCGGACGCGGAGCAAAAGTTTAAGGAAATTTCCAACGCGTACGAGGTGCTGAGCGACGACCAGAAGAAGGCTATATACGATCGATTCGGGGAAGACGGGTTGAAGGGCGGCATGGGCGGCATGGGTGGTATGGGCGGCATGGGCGGCGACCCGTTCAGCAATCCGTTTGATTTGTTCGAATCCTTCTTCGGCGGCGGCATGGGCGGCGGCATGGGCGGCATGGGCGGCATGGGTGGACAGCGCCAAGCGCGTAACCGTCCAACGCAGGGCGATGACGAGAGATACGATCTTGAAATCGACTTCCTTGAGGCCGTTTTCGGGGTCGAGAAAGAGCTCGACACCATGCGCCTTGAAAATTGCGACAAGTGTTCCGGGAGCGGCGTCAAGGCTGGCACCAAGCCTGTGACGTGCGGGACGTGCGGCGGGCAAGGCCAAGTCGTCGCCACCGTGCGCACGCCGCTCGGTAACTTCCAGCAAGTCACTGGATGCCAAGCGTGCGGTGGGACCGGTCAGTCGTCGACACCGTGCCCCGCGTGCTCTGGAGACGGCCGCGTGCGACGCAGCAAGAAGATTCAACTTCGCGTACCGCCGGGTGTGGACAAGGGCTCGCGCTTGCGCGTTCGAGGCGAGGGTAACGCCGGCCGGCGCGGTGGACCGCCGGGTGATCTGTACGTGTTTATCAACGTGCGCGATGATCCGGAGTTGAAGCGTTTCGAAAACGTCAACATTAGCTCCACGGCGACCATTCCGTACACCAAGGCGATTCTCGGGTGCACCGTCAAGGTGCGCACCGTGGACGGGCCGGTGGATCTCAAGATCCCTCCTGGCGTGCAACCGGGAAGCACGCTTCTCATGGCGAAGCGAGGCGTCCCGAGACTCGGCAACGATTCCATTCGCGGCGATCATTACGTCACCGTGAAGGTCACCATCCCCGCCAAGCTCGGCGACGACGAACGCGCGTTGGTCGAACAGCTCGACGCCAAGCAAAAGTAAGCCGCGTCGTCGTCGTCGTCGTCGTCGTCGTCGTCGTCGTCGGCATCATCGCGGCAAAAATAAGATTAGCGTTTATATCGGCAAGATCTCTTTCCTTCTTTCCTCTTACAAATACACCTCGTCCCTCTAACGCAATCGGATCTATCCGCTCGCTCGCCGCCGCGCTCACGCCGAGCCCCACGCGAGGCGAACTCGACGCGCGATCGCGAGCGCCAGCGCCAGCACCACGCTCGCGCACGCGTACGCGCGCGCGACATCTCCCATCGTCCGTCGCTTCGTCGTCCCTCGCGTCGTCGTCGTCGTCGTCGTCGTCGTCGCGCCGTCCTCGACGCCGTCCTCGACGCCGTCCCCATCTTTCCCATCTTTCGCGCCCTCGCGCGTCTCCCGTCGCTTGCGGCGCCGCCGCGGGAGCTCCGACCCCGCGAGTCCGATTCCCACCGCCTCGCCGTCCTCGATCTCGGTCAATCGCGCCATGGCGACGGACGTCGGCGCGCGCCGCGGTGTCCCGACACTTCGCGTCGCGTCGACGACGACGACGACGACGATGGCGACGCGCGTCCTCGGCGTCGTCCGTCGCGCGGCGCGCGCGATGTCGAGCGCGATGCGTCGACGCGAACCGCGCGCGCGCGCGACGGTGACGACGCGCGCGTGGACGACGACGCTCGAGCGCGCGAACGTTCGAGCGCGCGCGTGGACGACGCCGGCGCGGAGGACGTACGCGCGCGAGCGCGGACGCGCGAGCGAGGGAGGGAAAAATCGACCGCGCGCGAACGATGAGGTGGGTCGAGGGCGCGGACGGCGAGGCGAGGCGAGGCGAGGCGAGGCGAGGCGAGGCGAGGCGACGGGCGAGCGCGCGGGACGCGCGGGACTGACGACGAGACGGGCGCGCGAACGAACGATAGATTAAAGCGAAAGTCGTTCGATTGGTGCGAGATGGGGAAGAGGGGGCGTCGGCGCACGAGGTGATGGCGCTGGAAGAGGCGATGGCGGCGGCGAAAGCGGCGGGAATGGATTTGGTTGAGGTGAACGGAAACGCGTCGCCGCCGGTGTGTCGAATATTGGATTACGAACGAGTGCGGTACGACATCAGGAAGCGGGCGAAAGAGCAGAAAAAGGCGGTCAGCGCGGCGCAAAAGCGGGACGTGATAAAGGAGTTGCGATTGACGGCGAAAATCGACGTGCACGATTTGAATGTGAAGATAAATGGCGCAAAAAAGTTTCTCGACGCGGGAAATCGAGTGACGTTTCGAATCATGTTTAAGAACTCGGACGGAATAGCGCAGGACAAGCGCGCGACGCGCGGCGCAGAGATCATGGATAACATCATATCGATGCTTGAGGACGTTGAGGTCGTTCTCAAACCGAAAATGGTGGGTGCAAATCACATGACGTGTTCTCTTAAACGACCGACGAAGAAGTGAGAATGTTGTGTTGCGGCTTGCTCGCTCGCGAGTTGTAGTATTACAGTATATTAAGTAGATATGAGAAATCACCGCGGCTGCGAACGATCTTTCTTCTTGCGCCAGATTGCAAAGTCTTGTCCAGAAAGCACGCAATCCCACGCGTCGTCTGCATGAAAATGACCAGGTCCAATTTTCATCAAAAGTCGGTCATCGATGACGGCGGCGTACACGCTCTGCTCGCACTTGACGATTTTCACTTCGCTCCGGCAGTGAATACCGGACTGTTTGCGAATACGAATCATGTCTTCGATGGGTTTGTGCAAATGTCCCCAGTTGTTGTCAAAGATGTGATCCCAGAAGATTGTCGGCGTGCCCGGGTGGGTCAGGATGTACGCGTATCCTTGAAGCTCTTTGTCGCGAGGAAACCGCCAGTGGCCTTGCGTCGATCCAGTGTCGTGATTTTCTATGAAAGTCACCGCTCGACTAGGCCACCAACCCATGACACCCGGAGGCTTGCCTGCTTTATCCGATAAGCGCCAATACTCTTGGCGTTCAAATACGGCGTGCAGGATGCCCTTGGTGGTAACGTCGAACGCGCCGGCGTTTCCGCCGGCGGCGTTGAGCCAGTTCACGATCCGTTGTCGATGACCATCTTGGTTGTAATCGAGAGCATCCATGTTATAGGCCAACGAATCCCAGTACTCACCGACCGCGAACTGCGGATTCGTCGCCTCCATGTAATCCTTCACGTGACCACCCCAGAAACCTCTCACGTAATCGAGTCGCCAACCGTCGTAGCCGACTTCTCGCATGAGCCAGCTCATCCAATCTTCGAGATCAGCCTTGACGAAAGCTTGATTATGGTCGATATTAGGAGCTGCATGGAACATTTCACCATCGGCTTTGTTTCCTCGGCCATGAAAATTGGGATCGTCTGCCACGATGGCTGTCGCGTCCCACGGTAACTTGCCTCCAAACTTGTTGTACGTGCCGGGTACGTCGCCTATGAAATGGGCGCATCGATGGTTAAGCACGGCATCACCGAGCGCCATCACACCATTATCGTGCAAAGCCTTGATGGCGCCCTTTAATTCTTCCTTTGTGCCGTATCGAGAGTCCAAGTTATAATAATCCAGAGGCATGTAACCTTGCTCGCTGACGCTCGATGTCGGCGGAGGCAACCAAACCACCGTGAATCCTAGTTCCGCAATGGTGGGTGCAAGTCGCTCGACGGCTTGGTACCATGGAGCCTTCCAAGACTCCCAGTTGAAGCCTTGAAGCAAAACTTCCCGACCGTTACCGACGGCTGATTTCTGAGGCTTTTGAATTCGCTCCGCCGGAGCAAAGTCGTCTTCGCTCAGTGGTGGAGTCGCCACCTCGTACTCGACTTGCATATTCATATCAAGCTCCTTCTCTTCGACTTCATCCATGGAGTCGAGATGCAACTCCGCCGCACGAAACGCAGCGGCTGTGGCGACGTCTATCGCTTCCTTAGTCCGCTCACCAGTGAGATCGAGCGTGGTGCTTGCGTACGCCGGCTCGGGCATGGGAATGACAAAATCGTCGCCATTGCGATCAAGCCACCGTCCTTCTCCACCATTTTCTTTGAGAACAAACCGCATCGCAGTGGGTGCGTTTCCGAGCTGAAGCTCCGCATAACTCATCTGAATCCGATCGGACAGCGGGTTCTCGCATTTCTTCATGGGAGTCTCGCACGCTTTGCCCGTGTCCCCGACCACTGAACCTTCTGGGCGCCATTGTTCCGGAGGCAACGTCCAAACATCCGCACGCGCGCCGCGAGGAACAATACCCCAATGCAAAACAATATTCCACGGAAGTTCAGCTTCTACACGCACCAAGACTCCACCACCCTCGACGTTCTTTTCCACTACGGCGCCAACTCTATAACTCACTTCTTTCTCGCGAATCAACTTTTCTTCAATGGTGTTCGTAGTGAGCCAAGGACCCTCCACCAACTTCACCGGCAGCGGTTCATCTATCGACTTAGTGATAGTGCGAGACTTTGTTACCATCCTCTTCACCTTTCGCATCCCAGTTTTGAGCGTCTTCGGCTTTTCCATGGGAGCCGCTTTGGCCAGTTCAAGTTCCGGTTCAGAGTCCTCATCCTCAGGCGGTCCTTCATCTCGCGCGGCGATTGGCTTGATAGATGTCAAACCGTTCGAACCAGCGCCAAAAAGTGACTCAACTAAGGCGTTAATATTCTCATCTTTCGTGTCGAACGGCTTGGGGTCCACAGGCGGGGTTAGAAGACGTTTCCACGCGTTTGCCGGCTCGGAGATTTCTGACGACGCTGCTGAGACGACTTCCTCCTTGACGGGAGAGCTCGCGCGCGCGTTCAAATCGATGTTCACTTCGACCACTGATGAAAGTGAGGCGAGAGATTCGTCCAACTCTTGCTCCTCTTGTTCCTCTTCGTATTCGTATTCTTCGTCCTCTTCAATCTCTTCCTCATAATCTTCCAGCGTAGTAATCGTACGCGTCACTAACTCAGGTTCCGGCGGCTGTGGTATCGGCACGTGCCAATCTCTTCCGTTCGTGTTATGAATCCAGCGATCTTTCTTTGGTTCTTTGAACAGGAAGTTGATTGCGTAAAAGCCGTCCGCTACGTCACCTTCGATCGTAGCCGTGAGCGTGGGGCTCAAGCGTGACGACGTCGGCGTCATGCGCGTTTGACATACCCCCGTGGTTTCAATCGTAAACGGCGGTCTAATTTTTACTGGAGGTGTCTCCATGTTATCCCACGTTTCCTTACTAGTCGCCACGCCCCAATGCATGCGCAAATCTTGCCCTTCGGCGTCCATGTCCGTTTCCACGGTGACCTTGTACTTAACACCATTCGTCTCGACCCGAACTTTCACAGAGGCTTCCACGCGCTCGCGCGCCTTGACGACGAAACTTTTCGTGTAAAACTCATCCTTGGCGAATTCAGCGGCGGCTTCGAGTTCAATCGTCGCCCCTCCCGCTTCTCCTCCGCTCATCGCTCGCGTCGTCGTCGTGGTCCCTCGCGGCATCTGTAAACTCTTTGTCCTCTTCGACTCCCCGAGCTCGAGTCTATCGTCACCGTCCCGTTCACCGACCGTCACCGATCGCGCGCGCGCAAACGTTCGACACCTCGCCCGCGTCGTCGTCGCGCATCGCGCGCCGCGTCGTCCATCTCTCTCCGCGTTCGCCTTCGCCTTCGCCTTCGTCCCGCCGCGTCCCCGCGCGTCGCGCGTCGTTCCCGCGACGTTCGCGCGCATCGACTCCATCGCGCGCGAAACACCCGCGCTTTCGTCGACGCTCGCGCGTCCGTCGCGCGCTCGTCGCGACGCGCGCCGAACCGAACGCGCGCGTCGTTCGATCGGTCGTCGTTCGCGCCAACGCTGTCACGATCGGCGTCGCGTCGTCGCGCGCGCGCTGCGGTGCGGTGCGGTGTCGCTCGCGACGACGCGCGCGCGCGACGATCGTCGTTCGTCGCGCGCGCTCGCGTGCGGCTCGGGCGTTCGACGCCGCGCGGCGCGAGGGCCAAGATGTGCCGAGGCGCGGGGCGGTCGCCGCGCGCGCGTGTTTGAAATGGAGCGCGGGTCGGAGGTCGCGAGCGGTGTTGCGTGTTTACAAGCGAGCGGAAGCGTGATTAGTTTAAATAGTCGGGAAATCGAAGAGAATGTCTTCGTCGTTGACGTCGGCGTGGACGTTCGCTTTGATGGGCTCGTCGTCGAAAGACATGCGCGCGGTGGCGACGGAGACGGGGTGTTCGAAACCGGCGGACGCGTCGCGAGAGGGCGATTGTCGGACGCCGCCGGCCCGGTTTTGACTGACGTAAAGCTGTAAATCGCGGGATAGCTCTTGGTGCTTTTTCTGGAGGTCGTGGATCTCGGCCTCGAGGGCAACTTGCTCGCGGAGGTAGTCGCCCTGACTTGCGCCCGGAGCCTGGACCATGGAGACGTTGCACAGACGAAGCTTGACGTTTGCGTCGTGGAGATGCGCCACGGTGTGCGAGATTGCTTTTCGTAAAGACGCGAGCTTGGACGTATCCGGTAAGCACGCGGACTGCTGCGTCATTTGATCGTCGTAACGGGCGAGTCGCTGATTCTGAAGCATCTCCAACCGCAACTGTTCGTTGGCGAGGTGCAGCGAGTTGCCCCAAGCCATGTCCGTGCTACTGTGCGCTCTCGCCCCGTTCTGGTGCTGCATGAATTGCGAGATGAAGTTGTCCGGATCGGTTTCATCGAATACACGTCTGAAGCCGTTTTCTTGTCGTTCCGCTTCTGTGAGTTTTCTTCTACCACTCGCCTTCGACGTCGGTTTCTGCTCCGCCGACTCGATGGGCTTCCTCTTCATCACCGTACCTTTCACCGACATGGGCTTCAACTTGCTCACTCGCTCTCGGATCTGTGTTTGACGCTCACGCGATTGATTTTCCGGGCGCAGCAAACACGATTTTGGCGCCGTTTCAGTGCCGCACTTGCCCTTCTTACTGCGCTTGCAGACGTCGCATTTGAACGATGCCACGCGGCTGCGGCCAACCCTGGCGGACGTCACCGCGCCGCTCGGAGGACGCGTGGCGGTTTTCGGGCCAGCGTTTTTGAAGTCATTGAGACTTTTCATCCCAGGTGGTGCGTCGCACGAGTCGTCGTCCGATGCGTCGCTAAACTTGTTCAATCCTTGCGCCCGCCAAGTCGTGGTGAACATCAGCTCGGCTAAATCGCACAGCTTTCTCATTCTGCTAGACGACGGGTAACAGGACCGACAGTTGGACCAAATCGAATTGCACGCTTTCCAAACCTCTCGAGACGACGCAAAGGCGTTCATTCTAAGTTTGTTCAGCACGATCGTCAGACCCATGGGCTCTTCCACCACGGACCCGTAATTCGCGCGCTCCACCGTCTGCGGATCGATGGGATCCCGGAAGTTCAACGCCTCGGGTTGATTTATGAAGTTTTCGAGTAAATGCTTGCATTTCTCCAGCTCCAATTGATTTTGAACGCGCTCATTCGCGAGCGCAACATCTGATCTAGGGAATAAATCCTTATCTTCCCGTCCTAACCCAACCTGCGTCGTGTTCGCGCCATCCGATCCCGCGCTCGTCGCAGCCATGGAATCGAGCGAAAGCACGCTCGCAGATTTCGGCATCTCGAGCGCCTCCCGCGATATTCCCACGCTCGGAATGCACACTAACCCCCCAAGCTCGCCGATTCCTCTCGAGGTCCATTTATTGTCGAAATACGCGCGAACGACCCGAACGGCGTCTAGCCTCGACGTCGCTCCCTCCCTCGTCCACTTGTCTTCTAAAAACGCCCACGTGCGCTCCACGTCCACTTTGTAATCATCCGTCGTGTCGTACTTCCTATCGTACGCCCGCTTGATCACCCACTCCAATCGTCCGCTCGGTCCATCGCCGTGCTCTCGTTCGATCTCCTCCGCTCGAACCGATCGCACCGCGAGCGCCCTCGAGTCCTCCCGGTCCTCGCTCGATTTCCCGCTCGTCGACGTCGGTTCGCTCGATCGCTCGAACGCCTCTCGCGCTCGCGCGTGTCTCAGCGCATCAAGCGTACACTACGATAAAATCGCGCGTCACGCGCGCGCGCGTCGTCAGTCACGTCGTCCCGATCGTTTCCTTCCCTCTTCCTCCGCTCGTCGTCGAGATATTTCCTGCTATCCACAACCGCCTCGGCGTTTGAACCATCGTCCCGTCCTTCGCCGTCGTCCGCGCGTCCTCGCCGACCCTCTCTCTCGCTCGCGCGCGTCGCGCAACCTCCCCGCGCGTCGTCCATCGCGCGCCGTTCGCCCGCCTTCGCCTCGCGCGCGCGCCTCGGCTCGATAATCCATCGCCCCGCGTTCGATCGATCGTCCCTCGCGTCGTCGTCGTCGTCGTCGTCGTCGTCGTCGTCGTCGTTCGCGCGCGTCGCGGCGCCTCGCGCGCGCGCCGCGACGCGCCGCGCGATCGTCGCGCCGAAGTCGCACCTCTATCGCCAGGCGTATCGCGCCCCCGCGCGCGAGCGCGTCGCCGTCCGCGCGCATCGCTGTGCGGTGCCGCGCGACGCGGCCGACGCCCTCGCGGGTTCCGCGCGAACACGGGCGCGAGACGGCGCAGAGTACGCGTCGTCGATCGGGTCGAGTGTTTATGCACATAGGTATTCGTTCGTATTGTAGTTGGGGCGGTTAGGGTTTATGAAAAGGCCGCGACGCGCCGGCGACCGCGCCGGGACGCGCGCGCGCGGCGTCGCACGCCGACGCGCGCGGCGCTCGAGCGCCGTCTTCGCGTCCGTCTCGCGCGATGCGCGTCGCGTCGACGCGCGCGCGCGCGGGCGTCGCGGCGCCGCGAACGCGCGACGCGCGAGACCGCGGACGCCGCCGGGACGCGACCGCGCGCGCGCGACGCGGGATGCTGGGCGACGCGATGCGCGAGCGCGACGACGCGAGCGAGGAGAGAACGGGGAAACAACGCGGCGCGTCGGGGTGCGCGTGCGGGAAAGACGCGAGCGTGGCGTACGAGGCGTGCTGCGGGCGGGCGCACGGGGACGCGAACGCGGCGGCGGCGCTCGCCGCCGAGGACGTGATGCGCGCGAGATTCACGGCGTACGTCGTCGGCGACGCGCAATATATAGTGAGCTCGACGCACGAAGAGTCCAAAGATCGCGCGCGGGAGTCCCTGCTGAGGGACGCGGAGAACACGATCAAGCGAATACGATTCCACTCGTTTCGAGCGAAGCGGTCCAGCGAGAAAGACGGCGAGGCGTACGTGACGTACGAGGCGGATTACACCCAAGGAAAGGGAAGGGGAAAGATGAAAACGTTAGCCGAACGCGCGCGCTTGCGAAGAGACGCGGAGACCGGAGGGTGG
>Ga0257114_1003030_pt1 | contig 10834 bp, 10 predicted proteins | sample SI112_10mmetaG_FD_190149 | JGI IMG/M metagenome (GOLD analysis project Ga0257114, IMG submission 190149) | Marine microbial communities from Saanich Inlet, British Columbia, Canada - SI112_10m | ecosystem: Environmental > Aquatic > Marine > Inlet | place: Canada: British Columbia | collected... | reverse complement strand
CAGAAATGCAACATGGGTATATCTGTTTCCTTCATCCATTCGCCAATATTGGTAATCACTTCGACATTGGCCGCCGGTGTACCGCCCATGGCCAGTTCCCGAGGCCATTGCAGGGTGGGTAGACGTGATGCCGGTTCCAGATAAGGCTGACGGTAATAATCATGCTCTTCCTGCCTGAGCTCGCGCATCATGCCGCCGGGCAAGACCTGCTCGACAAACATATTCTGCTGCATAATCAATTCTTCTCCCGGGCCAATGGCGCGGAATTGACCAAACATTGATTCCAGCGCCGGCTCGTTCGCTGCAGGGGACGCTGGCGGAATAATGGCTTCCATAAAAGCCAGGCCTTTGGTGTTGTCTTCATTATTCATCGCATAATCAAAACCCAGCACCGAGCCCCAGTCCTGAATAACAAAAGTAATATTTTCCAGACCCAGTTCTTCAATAAAGGCATTTACATAACGGCGATGATCCAGATAGGTATAGCCAATATCTGGCTTGTCTGATTTGCCCATGCCTATCAAATCTATAGCAATGGCACGGTAGTTGTCTGTTACGTGAGGAATGATATTGCGATAAAGATAAGACGATGTCGGGTTACCATGAATAAACAATATCGGGTCGCCCTCACCTTCATCGACATAATGCATGCATGAACCCAGCACTTCAACATAGCGAGATTGATAGGGGAAATCCGGCGAGATAATTTCACCGTTGATCAGATTTTCCTGCTCGGCTGCGCTTACACTCTGACAAAGCATGAACATTAATAGAATAATTTTCTTCATTGTTAATTCCCTTTTTATAAGAGATAGATGGCTAGAGTGAATCTATTCACTACCAGACCTAATATTTGTCATAATGACTCAAGCGTCTGTTACTCTGACACAATTAAACAGTACAACTACTCTGGACTCATTATGACTGAAGAATCAATCGGAATCACAAGCGATAAAACCAGAACTCTGGAAGACGTCATGGACAACCTGAGCAAGCAAATAGCACCGGTGCCAGGATTCAAGCCCCCTTCTGTAGCAGATGACGCCTTGTATTGCCCACTGCCTGCGAGCTGCAGCGCCGAAGAGCAAAACGAATTCCGCAGTGCCGCCGTATTCCTTGCCTCCCTGGCCAGCGAAGTAAAAGCCTGGCGCCAACAGCTGCCCCCGGAATATGAACCTGCAGTGATTGCTGTGCTACATGGCGGTGTACAGATCAACGTCATGAAACTGGCCCAGGTAAGCTTTGACGGCATTCGCATCGAGGGCTTGATCCAGGGCAGTCCTGTGACCATGTTCGCCCATCAGTCCACAGTACAGATGATGTGCTTTGCTACAGAAGTACAGGAACAAGAAAAAAGAAACCCGATCGGCTTTATCTGGCCAGATCATAATGAGGAAGTGTAAAGCTGGCCTCACTCCATAATTGTTAAGTACGAGGATAACCACTAATGAAAATAGTTCAACATAAGCCTACACATCCAGGGGTGTTTATAAACCGCGTCTACCTTACTCCCCACGACATCCGCTCCAATGAGTTATCCAGGAAATTACAGGTAAGCACCGGACTGGTAAGCAGAATGCTCAACGGCAAAACAGATGTGTCGCCTGCTATGGCAATTAAATTATCAAAGGTGCTGGGAAGAACTGCAGAAAGCTGGCTTGCCATGCAAGACAATTACAACTTATGGCTTGCACGCAAAGACATAGACCTGAACAAATACGAAGCGATTTCTTTCGCCTGAACACAATCAAAGAGAGCTAATCTTGCTCCTGGTCTGTTCTTTTAACTTGTGACCTGTGACTTGTAACTTGCGACTTGCGACTTGCGACTAATTTTTATTTACACACAAAATCCTGACCACCGGCAGCAACACAGAAATCTCCCCAGTTATCTTTCGCTCGCCAGTAATCCACCAGGCCCTTTTCCTGTAACAGCTGATTGAAATCCGGCAGGCGCCGCATATCATCGTAGACACTGTCCCAGATAGCAGGGCTGGCAATCTCGCCAAACCAGTAATCCAGCGCAATTTCCGGCTGCCCCATTAATGCCACCAGACGTGCCACATAACCCAGTTCCAGAGGCGTCACCGAGAGATAATTAATAAGAGCGATAATATCTTCAGTGCTTTGATCAAAATCGTTAGTTGAGAGAATGTCCGCCATTTTTTCCATGAAGCGTCTGGACACAGTTTGGTCATAACTGTTTTCCTCATTAGTGGCATAAAAATCCCGAATCAGTTCCGCCGCCTGAACGAGTTCACCTTTGCGCATGGCAATCTCCCATGCCACGGCGCTAAACAGAAAATCTCCACCCTCAAGTGCCTGTCCGTATTCAGCCAGGCGTTGAGCTGCATCCATCTGCCCGCGAATCAATTCATGACGTGCCAGTTGATAGGTAAAACGGGGTGCCAGCGGATCCTGACCAGCAGCACGCTGCAGCATGGCAATCGCCTCATTAAACTGCCCGGTACGGGATAGCAGGTGGGCATATTCCTCCATGGAACGGGGCACAGAATAACCATAGCGCTCAAAATAGCGCTGGTATATTTGTTCTGCTTCAAAGAACTGACCATCATTACGCAGCCTACCAGCATCCACTAATAGCAGTTCCGGCATCCCCGGGGCATACATGGCTGCCTGATCAAAAGCATTGCTCGCCAGTGCTGGAAAATCAGCGGCCTGATCTGCAGACAGAATAAGCTGACTTTCTTCATAAACAGAGCCCATTAACAACCAGCCGCGGCCATATTCCGGATCCAGTTTCACCACTTCTTCCAACAGATTAATGGCGCGAAATACATTATCAGGGGTGAACTGGTCATACAGGGCCATGGCTTGCAATGTCTTGTCATAGGCATCAATATTTTGCGTCATTCCCGGCAAGGCAAACTCGCCCTCCCCCAGCGTGACACTTAATGCCGTTGCGACTTCATCAACAATTTCATTTTGAATGGTAAATACATCTGCCAGTTCCCTGTCATAGGTGCGTGACCAGATATTGAAGCCATCATCGGCACTGACCAATTGCGCAGTCACGCGCAGCTTGTCACCGGACTTGCGCACACTGCCTAAAAGAATATTGGCAACACGCAGGGAGTCGCCAATAGCACTAAGCACTTCATCGCGCCCCTTGTAATAGAAAGAGGACTCACGACCCGCCACCTGTAAATCAGGCATCATCGCCAAACGGTTTATCAGATCCTGACTAAGCCCGTCGGAAAAATATTCCTGGTCGCTGTTTTCGCTTAAGTCCGTAAACGGCAGTACAGCAATAGATTTATCATAAAGCATCTCTTCAAGCCCAGCTTCCAGAACCACTTCATCTATATCCAGCGTAGAAACCTCAACCGCTGCTTCTTCACGCGAGCATGACACTGTTACCAGAGCTATTAGCAGAAATATTAAAATTTTATGGTTGGCTGATATTTTTATCATCTTTGCTTTTGTCGGAAACTTGTACCTTTTAACTTGTACCTGTTTCATCCATCACTACACCAACACAAAAATATCCACCAACATGACGCTTATCGCCAATACAACCATGCCAATCACCACGCCATAAAATATTTTCCCGCTACCAGCCTGCTCCTGATTGGCCGCTTCGGTCACCATCCAATCCTTGGTGGTATGGGTTACTTCATAGGCCAGAGTCATCAGCATGACGAATGGGTAACCCGTGATCAGCATAAATGCGAAGCCACGCACCAGGATGCCCGGCCAGTCCATGATCGGCGTTAATGTGCCAATCACCTGAATCACCAGCCATGATCCTGCCAGGTAGGCCACACCCACCTTGAAGATCGCGCGTTTTTTCAGTTCAGTGAAAGTCATTGCACCCTTTCTTTTTAAGCAAGCAGAATGAGGGTTTTTTACCAATTAATCAAGAAGTTAAGGGTTATTTGAGTGCTACATAAGCGAACCTGTGAGTATATAAAACCAGGTTGATAGGGGTAATCCTGCTGCAGCACAAAATCTGTTTGCCACTTTACTTGAGATCAATCTGGAAAGTAGGCGACAATAAGGACAATTAAAATAATTAAATGGGACCTTCTAACATGCGCAATCTATCACCACTCCAAATCTGCTTTATCTTACTCATGGCCAGTGGCTGTGCCACGGCGCAACCCCCTGGCATCAACATGGAAATGATTTTACGAACCCTGCCTCTGGAAGGGGCTCCCCTGGCAGAACCCGGTCCTTACGCGGTGACCCAGGAAGCGGCCTTTGATAACCCGGCTTTTATTGTATTTCGCCCTGTCGATCTCGGGGTTTTCCCGGCGCAGGACAAGATGCCTCTTCTGGTGTGGGGTGCCGGCGGCTGCAATATTGACGGCAGAAGCTACGGCGGCATTCTTTCTACTATCGCCTCCCATGGTTTTATAGCCATGGCTACCCTTCCGGTTGAACCGGAAGAAGGTGAAGAAGCACGACGCAATGCCACTGCCGATGACATGCTCAATGCGATTAGCTGGGCTGAAGCAGAAAATGTTCGTGACGGATCCCACCTGAAAGGCAAAATTGATATCGAACAGATCTCGGCAATGGGTGTTTCCTGCGGCGGTTTCAGAATGGCTGCAGTGGCTGGACTGGACCCACGCATAGACAGTGTAGGTATTTTAAATTCCGGCGTGACTGATGCCTCAGAACTGGACGGATTGCATGGTCCTTTATTGTTGCTCAACGGTGGTGAAGTAGACTTTATGTATGACACTGCGCGCGAGAATTTTGAAGCAGTCAGCCATGTCCCGGTCTTTTTGGGGGCTCGCGAAAATGCCGGCCATTCAGCCACCTATCCCCATCCAGGCGGCGGTGAATTTGCCAATGTCATCTCTGACTGGCTGATGTATCAGTTCAAGGGTGATGAGGAAGCCGGAAAAACCTTCGTTGGCGAGAATTGCGGCCTGTGCGCAAATTCGAACTGGGAAACGGATTCAAAAGGACTTAACTAGCTCTATTGCTGTTGGTTTCTCGCTATTTCTTTCTGCCTGCACTACCTCCGACGGATCGGAGGTAGTCAGCGACAGGGAATGCCGAATCTTTCAAACCAGTAGCAGCAAAATGTGCCGGGCCTGAATTCTATATTCCCGAATTAAATGACCAGCTGATCCGTGCCCATAATAACTTCACCCTGATAATGCTCACGAATACCTTCGAAATAGGCTTCATCCGGAACAGCCATCAGCGCACCGGGCAATACATGGTTTAACACCAACTTCTTGACTCCGGCTTCTGCCGCCATGCGTCCCGCGTCCTGAGTACTGGCGTGGGTTTCTATAATGTGCTGCCAGATTCCTTCCCTGCCATCGTTATACAAGTCGTCGTCTCCACCACCGGTCATGCTGTCAAACCACTCACGTGTTGTTTTTAAATCAATGGTTTCACAGACAAACACATCGGCACCTTTTGCCAGCTCAACGAGGTTTTCGGAATAGGTGGTATCGCCTGAAAAAACCACATTGCGATCTTCTGTCTCAAAGCGATAAGACAAGGCCCGGTGAGGCATCTGCTCTTTCGCCCAGTCGGGGAAATGGGTATTTTCGATGGTACTCACTACCACTCGATCATCTTCAAATGATTTACGAATGCTTTGTGTCGCGGGGATAACTTCACTTCTAAACACACTGGAAGGCTGCAGCGTACGCTGCTCATCGATAAAACGGATATCAGTATTAGCCTGGCTTAATTGCAGGACTGCCTCTACCAGCGCATCAGTGCCGTAGGGACCATATACTGTGGTGGGATCTATCCTGCCCTGAGTCCATTGGTGACTCAGCAAGGAAGGAACATCTGCCACATGATCATCATGTAAATGGGTAAGGAATATATTGGGTACCTGCAGAAAGTTAACACCGGCCTCTTTCAAAGCCCGCATCGTCCCATAGCCGCAGTCAACCAGGTAGGGACGATCACCCACCATCAACAGACTGGAGGTTTCTCCACGCTGCAGATTGAAATTAGGTCCGCCCTGAGTACCCAGCAGAATGACTTTTGTGTCATTGCTTTGGGAAAAAACCGCGGGAGCCATACTGGCAGCAGACAAGGCTACAGCTGATGACTTAATAAATGTTCGACGATTTACAGCGTTTATTTTATTACTCATTAAGCTTACCTATTCTGATTTAGTCTTATTTAATATGCATTTTATAGATCACGCGCTTACTATAAAAGCCAAGAAATGTATTCTCAGGAAACTCCATCAAGGAATTCAATGTCCGGAGGCCCTGCCATGTATTGACCGAAGGTTTCAGGAATATTTTTATAATAATCCGCACTTTGATGAATATTCAAAGCCGCCTGGCCGTCATATTGCTCCATCACTGTGTAGGTACACGCGTCTTCACGAGAACGATGCAAACCAAAAAATATATTGCCTGACTCACTATCGATAACGGTTTGTTGATAACTCAGAAAGGCTTTCTCGAATGCTTCATTCATGTCTGGCTGAATTTTTAATTTTGCGAGCACTCCAACTTTCATCACTATTTTTCTCAAGATTTCTTAAAAATGTAAAAAGGTCGTAATTAGTCTCATTCTACGAATCAGTTTCTCTAATACAAATACTATTTCCTATACAGAAAAACTCTTTATGTCCTTATCTGGCTTTCTCGAGCAAGGATCCAGCGATTACCAAACCAAATCATCAGGGATTTTATAATCTGCGTAAAAACCATCATCGTCACTGCTTTCATTATCAGACAAGTCTTCAGCCTGGAATACAACTGCAGCGGCATCTCGTTGCGCAATTTTATCTGATACATTGATCGGTACCAGCACATACTGATCCGCCAGCTTGACGATGGCGATCATGCGCCTGCGCAGATGATCCACCTGTTCCTCACTGACCCAGATATGTTTGCCTACATTAGCGTCGGTGAAGTGGAATTTTTCTTCCCCATCCCTTGGAATAAGATTAACTTCGATCAGCTGCTTAATCTGGGCGGCGATGGCAACATCCTCAGCTTTGCGGGTTTTCTCCAGATTTAATTGCCGGTCATGGGCTACTTTCTCGGCCCTGGTGCGCTCAAGCGCCAACTTCGCTTCATCTATCTTTGGCTTTTTACCCTTATTGGCAAGCTTGGCTTCTTTACGTTTGTCCCTGGATATCTGCTTTGCTTTTTTATCATCCACCAGGCCGGATTTCTTAAGCTGGTCTTGTAAGGAAATAGCCATGGTGAGTCTGTCTGGTTATAAATGGAAAATCATTATAAGCATAGAGAAATTAATAGGACAGTCACCTTCCAGCATGACCATAGCTATCCATGATCAATCCAGCAGTTAATTTCATACTAAAGCAGCTTTTAGGAAAGGGAAATTGGAGTGGGCGGCCCTATAAAACTGTGATCAAAATCAAGCTTATTCCATGATGCCCTGACTGCGCAGATATTCTTCGTAAGTCCCTTTGAAATCGACGATGCCATCTGGCTGCATGTCAATAATGCGGGTCGCCAGTGAGGATACAAATTCACGGTCATGACTAACGAAGATCTGCGTACCAGGAAAGTTCTCCAGGGCCAGGTTCAGCGATTCTATTGATTCCATGTCCAGGTGATTGGTGGGCTCATCAAGGAACAGTATGTTGGGATTGATAAGACTGAATTTCCCAAACAACATACGCCCCTGCTCTCCTCCAGAAATTACCTTGACTGATTTTTTAGCATCATCACCGGAAAACAACATACGGCCAAGCGCGCCGCGGACCAACTGGTTGTCCCCTTTGGTCCATTGCTTCATCCACTCAAACAGCGTTATGTCGTCGGCAAAATCGTCATGATGATCTTGTGCGTAATAGCCTGTTTCGGCTTGCTCAGCCAGTTTTACCTTACCGTTATCAATTGCAAGATCGCCTATCAGGCAACGCAACAAAGTCGTTTTGCCAATACCGTTGGTGCCAATAATCGCCACACGCTCTCCTGCTTCAATTTGCAAACTGAGTTTGTCAAAAAGACTATGTTCAAAGGCTTTACTGATTTCTTCAACAGTGATGGCCTGTCTGTGCAGTTTTTTGTTTTGCGTAAAACGAATATAGGGATTCATACGACTGGAAGGCTTGATATCTTCCAGCTGAATCTTGTCTATCTGGCGTGCGCGTGAGGTTGCCTGCTTGGCTTTTGAGGCGTTGGCAGAAAAACGGCTGACAAAACTTTGTAGTTCGGAAATTTGTTCTTTCTTCCTGGCATTGTCGGTTAACAGCTTTTCCCGCGCCTGGGTTGAGGCAATCATATAGTCATCATAATTACCGGGATAGACTCGCACTTCACCGTAATCCATGTCTGCAATGTGGGTGCATACCTCATTCAAAAAATGACGGTCATGGGAAATGATAATGATGGTGCTTTTACATTCTTTAAGAATTTTTTCGAGCCAGCGAATGGTATTGATATCGAGATTGTTGGTGGGCTCATCCAGTAATAGCACTTCAGGATCTGAAAACAAGGCCTGGGCAAGCAGTACCCGCAACTTCCAGCCCGGAGCAATATTGCTCATCGGACCAGCATGCTGATGCAAAGGAATATCCAGGCCCAGCAATAATTCTCCGGCGCGAGATTCAGCGGTATAACCATCCATCTCCGCAAACTGTACTTCGAGCTCGGCCACCTGGAAACCTTCCGCTTCAGTCATCTCGGGTAAATTGTAAATCCGTTCGCGCTCAGCTTTTACCTGCCAGAGCTCCTCATGCCCCATGATCACTGTATCAAGGACAGAAAATTCCTCAAAGGCAAATTGATCCTGGCGTAATTTACCCAACCGTACATGCGGCTCCAGCATCACCTGACCGGAGCTAGCTTTGAGTTCGTCACCCAGAATTTTCATCAAGGTGGATTTGCCACAGCCATTAGCGCCGATCAGGCCATAACGATTACTGTTATTGAATTTGACAGAAACGTTTTCAAAAAGAGGTTTTGCCCCAAATTGTATCGTGAGGTTTGCAGTAGAAATCATACGTAATGGTAAAGCCTACAGAAAAATGAGGCGCGCATTCTACCAATTTTGAAGACTAAATGGAGACTAAATAGGACATTCCCTTCACTTACTTAGTTCTCTGGAATCTATAGATCTGCTTTCGGTCAGATGATCTACCACTGAAAAACTGAAATAAAAAAGCCCCAACCTTTCGATTGAGGCTTTCTTGTTTGGTGCCGCCACCAAGAGCCCGAAGCTTTTGTGGAGAGGCGGGACCTACTGATTACAAGTCAGTTGTATAAATAGAAAGAATACTCTGGTAATAAAAAAGCCCCAATCTTTCAATTGAGGCTTTTTATTTGGTGCCGCCACCAAGAGTCCAAAGCTCTTGTGGAAAGGCGGGACCTACTGATTAAAAGTCGCCACTATTGTTTATGATGGGTAAAAAAAAGCCCCAATCTTTCGATTGAGGCTTTTTATTTGGTGCCGCCACCAAGAGTCGAACTCGGGACCTACTGATTACAAGTCAGTTGCTCTACCACGGCTGAGCTATAGCGGCATAAAAGTGTGAACATGTCGGATGGCGGTCTGCGACCTTATCCGACCTACGTTGTAGTTGGCCTACAAATTCGTTCAGGCGGCGCATACTACCAATCTCCACCATTTTGATCAATATTTAGGTTAAAATTCTCTGCAGAAATCTCCCTCACAGGATAAGCAGTGTCTACCCTAACTGACAGCGCGCCATGGCAAGCCCTGATTGAACATCAGGCACACCTCTCTGAACAGTCCATTCGCGGGCTTTTTGCGGAAAATCCGCAGCGTTTTTCCCAATTCAGCCTCGAGGCGGGAGACCTGCTGCTGGATTACTCGAAAAACCTGTGTGATGCGCAAACCCTGAATTTACTTGATGCCCTGGCGACAAAAGCGCAGCTGGCCAAGGCTATTGATGCCATGTTTGCCGGTGAGCGAATCAACACTACAGAGGACCGCCCGGCCCTGCATATTGCACTGCGCTCGCCTGACCGGGATACCGAATACGGCCAGCTTGTGCATCAGACGCTTGATCAAATGGAGTCCTTTGTTAATCGTGTCACCAGTTGGCAATGGCAGGGTTATACCGGGAGTCCGATCACCGATGTGGTCAATATCGGCATCGGTGGCTCTGATCTGGGGCCAGCCATGGTGTACAGCGCCCTGGCCAATTACCAACTCGACGGTATTCGCTGTCATTTTGTGTCCAATGTGGATCCGGCTCATATTGAACAAATACTGGAATCTCTGGATCCGGCTACAACACTATTTGTCATTGCCTCGAAAACCTTCACCACCATGGAAACAATGCTCAATGCGCAGACGGCCAGACGCTGGCTGCTTGATGCTTGCAGCGACGAAAAGGCTTTGGCCAAACATTTTGTGGCAGTGAGCGCCAATGTTGAGTTAGCCCGCGATTTTGGTATTGGTAATAACAATATCTTTCCTTTATGGGACTGGGTGGGCGGACGCTATTCCTTGTGGTCAGCCATTGGTTTGCCTGTCGCTTTAGGGATTGGCATGGAGAACTTCCGCGCCCTTCTGGCTGGCGCTCATACCATGGACAAGCATTTTCGTACTGCGCCTTTTAAAGAAAATATGCCGGTGTTGATGGGCTTGTTGGAATGCTGGACGCTGAATTTCTGTGGCGCAGAATCACGGGCGATATTGCCTTATAGTCAGTTGCTGCATCTTTTCCCGGCTTTTCTTCAACAACTGGATATGGAAAGTCTGGGTAAATCTGTCACTCAGAATGGCTCTGCAGTTGATACGGCTAGTGGAGCTATTGTATGGGGCAGCGCAGGCACAAATGGACAGCACTCTTTCCATCAATTACTGCATCAGGGCACCCATCTTGTGCCTGCGGATTTCATTGCCATCGCTACCAGCGACAGTCCCAA
>Ga0257114_1003029_pt1 | contig 10840 bp, 11 predicted proteins | sample SI112_10mmetaG_FD_190149 | JGI IMG/M metagenome (GOLD analysis project Ga0257114, IMG submission 190149) | Marine microbial communities from Saanich Inlet, British Columbia, Canada - SI112_10m | ecosystem: Environmental > Aquatic > Marine > Inlet | place: Canada: British Columbia | collected... | reverse complement strand
CAGATCTGATGCAGGCAAGATGGTCTCTGGTGACTCCAAGGGTAGCGGTGCAAACTACTCATACAGAGCAAAGAACACTGGTTCTAATCCCGCTGGTGGTTCTGAGAAACCACAGGGTCAAGCCCGTATGGGTTCTAAGGACAGATCATACTTGAAGATGCAGAAAGCAAACCTGAAAAAGAAGTCCATGAAGGAATCATGGGCAGATGCTTATATTGCCATCTATGAGAAGAAAGCAGATAAAGATTATGATGGTGATGGTAAGATTGAATCTGGAACCGATGAGTACATGGGTTCAAAAGATAAGGCCATTAAAAAAGCCATGGGTAAGAAAGGTGTGAAGGAAGATACCTGTGCTTACAATGCTAAAGGTGAGGATTGCCCTAAGCATGGTAAGGAAACAGACTGCACCATGAAAGAAGGTGTTCGTGACATGAATCCTGAGAAAGGAACTGCTGAGCGTAAGGCACGTCTTGAAAAGAAGCGTGGCATGAAGATGGATGATCATCCTCAATACAAGAAAGAAAGTGTACAGTTTTCCGAAAGAGAACTGAAGAAATTTGAAGAGATTGTAAATTCTTGGAGTGACTGATGGCAATCTCAAGGAATACACCTCTCGCTGTATTCAATGGCATTGAGCAGTTTTTAAAAGATCCTTCTATCAAAACGAAAGACGAATCATCTAAGGTGCGTATGAAGTATGTCTTCTCCGCACCTGATAGAATGGCACTTGCCAGTCAGATACATGAGAACTTTGATAAGGCGAAACTTGATTACAGCACGACAAAGATGGCAGGGTCATCATTCCCTGCCACTGTTGTGCCTTTCCAAAATCAAGGTAAAGTAAAAAGTGCTGTCATTCAATATAAACCACTAGGTGGAAAGAAAGCAGATGCCAAGACAACATTGATGCAGGAGAAAGCATCAACGTATGTCTTTGAGCGTGTATTGAAAGATAATAAGACCTGGAAAGATGTTCAGGCAATGATGGATGATGATATGACAATGAAGGGCATCAAGGATGTATACCCTTCTGTTGATTATGAATGGATGGAAGTCTTCCACAAACAGCATGTGAAGATGTTTTCTTTGTATAGTTCCGTACAGTTTGATGTGTTTGATCACAGCGGAACTGGTTCCTTCATGGACTACATCTCTCAATTGGTTAATCAAAAGTTTGGTATCACTAAGAAGGATAACTGGGATCCTGCTGACATGTGGATCATCAAGGGTAGTGTCGCTTCAGTGAAGAAGGTCATTGAGGATAATATTGCCGGATCAAAAGCAACTCAAACTATTGAAGAGTTGAATACGATCATGAGAGAGATGTATAAGAAAAATATTATTGTTGGTGTTTCTCTTAAAAAGGTATCAGGAAGTCAGGCAAAGTGGGAAGAATTTAATATTAAGGAACTTACTTTAGAAGAAAGAGACGATTATAACTTCCCTAATGTGGAAACTAAGATTAGATTAGATGCTAATATGTCTCAGGATACCGTAGTTAAATTAACAAAGTCTGGCGGACAAGGATATAAGTTTCAGATCAAAGCGAATGATTCTAAAAGTTTTTCCAACCTAAAATGGGAAGCAACACAAATTGGTGCTGGTGCTGCTAGGGGAGGCAAAGCACAGGTTGATCTAGTTGTTCAACTATTGAAGGATGCTGGTCAAGACTTTAACAAGTCAAACAGGGACTATCCTCAGAATATTGATGATTTTAGAAAGAAAAAGAGAGAATATATAACGATGTTTAACTTTGTTAGTACAAAAGCAGATACAGATATTAACACTAGTGATGAGTTTGTCACTAATATAGAGAACAAATTCTTGACAGAACCATATGTTGCTAACTCAAAGTTGATGCAACTGTCATTTCTGAATGCTCTTTATAAGATTAACCCCAAGAAAGATCAACTTGAGGTGTGGACTGATATGGTCTTCCTTGCTATCAAGAAAGGTAATAAGTTTGGACCCTTCGGAAAGTTATACTAAATATTTTCATGAGGATTAACAAATAATGAAGTCGTTTTTTAATTTCTTAAAAGAAGCAAGAACATCTAATGCTTCAGATCAAGCGGAACGTCGCGGACTAACTGGCGATGGGCATGGAAATTGGTACGACAAAAATGGTAGACTTGCTGCTAAAACCAAAGGCGGCCGACTTGAACTTGTAAATCAGAAACAAGATTCTGCGAAGGAAAATGAATCATCAACAACAACCTCTAAGTCTGAACCTGAACCAACTCAACAGCAATCAATCGCTCCTCCAGAAGACGGCGAGCAAGCGTCAGAGTTTGGAAGTTTTGAAGATGGTAGTCCAAGACGAATGCCAGTGCCTACGAGGACAGATGGATCTCCTAAAGAAGACCTTGGACCTCTGACTGTTGTATTTGGTAGGTTCAATCCACCAACTGTTGGGCATAAGAAATTATTAGACGCTGCTAAAAAAGCAGCAGGTAAAGGAAATTTAAAAATATATCCATCAAGATCGCAGGATAATAAGAAGAATCCATATGACCCTGATGAGAAGGTGGATATCATGAAGCAGATGTTCCCCGATCATTCGGAGAGCATTGTTAATGATCCCAATTCAAGGACTATTTTTGATGTTTTGAAACAGGGGTATAGCGATGGACATTCAAGTGTTAAAATTGTGGTTGGTGGTGACAGGGTTAAGGAGTTTGAAAAACTCTCAGGAGATTACAATGGTAAACTCTATGATTTTTCTAGTGTGGAGACTGTATCTGCTGGAGAAAGAGATCCCGACTCTGAGGGTGTTGAAGGGATGTCGGCGTCCAAGATGAGAAAAGCAGCAGCATCTGATGACTTTGATAGTTTTCGGAAGGGTGTTCCTGATAGTATAGATGATAAGACTGCCAAGAAAATGATGATGACTCTTCGTAAGAAGATGCAGGTTAAGGAAGGTTGGAGTCTATGGGAGATTGCTCCAAAGTTTGATTGGAGAAATTTAAGAGAGAATTATGTCACTGGGAAGATCTTTAATATTAATCAACTAGTAGAGAATCTTAATACTGGGTTGGTTGGTAAGATTGTTCGTAGAGGAACTAACTATCTCATTTGTGTCACAGAAGATAATATCATGTTTAAATCGTGGATCAGAGACATTAAAGAATATAGCGAAGTCAAGATGGACAAGAAAGAAAGACTTCCTGGCAAGGCAAATACTTTGATTGGAACCAAGGGATATTTTAAGTATGCTGCTGATATGACACCTGGACATGAAGATGGTGGTCAGAACCTTCAACCAGGTGGGAAAGCATATGATGGTAAAAGTGCTCGCTCATTCATAAATAAGTATAAGAAAAAGTAGAGAGTCATGATTTCTGAAGAAGATCTGGCGCAGGGTAATGCTCCTGACGAATCTAAACAGCGTGTAAGGCAGATAACGAAAGCAATTCGTTATAAGGCAAGGAAGGAAGGTGGCAACCTCTTCAAAGCATTTAACGATTATATGAGTAGTGCTTCTGGTGTGACTGCTACTGATCGTGCTTCTGTCAAACAATCTCTTGGATTGTCTGAAAGATATTCCTCATGGAGAGAAGAGATCCGTGAGATTGCTGATGTTCCTTCGTCAGAAGCAAAAAAGGACATGGAAATGTCCAAGGAAGTTAAAGAAAAGAAAGTCAATAATAAAATTATCATTAACCCTGATATGAAGGAGGCATTTGATGAGATCGGTGCTGAAGTCCTTGATGTATTTGAGTTGAGCGAAGAGGATATTCAGGAGATTGCTCCTGTGCTTGCCGCCGCTGGCAAAATAGCAGCAGTTGCTGCTAAAGGAGCAATGGATGGTACACAGAAAGAGGAAGCAGGATCAACTACTGGACAGATGGATCCTCAGCAGAAACAAATGCTCAAGAATAAAGAGCAAATGATGAGGAAGCAGCAAATGCTTTCAAGACAGAGAATCCAAATGCAGAAACAAGGCAGACTGCCTATGGGACATTCGGAGGGATATGCTCCTGGTGATGTTGACCAGAAGGTCGGTGCTGTAACTCCTATTCCTAAAAAAGATAGAGATTCTGCCCGTGATAGACTTCTTGCGAAGGCAAAGGCAAAGCGTGAGAAGATGAAAGAGTCTACAGAAGATTCTCTGAGAGACCGTCGCATGGAGCGTGGTGGTGTAGATGGTAATGTTAGATATGACAGAGCACCTAAATCTGCTAACACTGCTGGTAAAAAGAAACCCTATGATGGGATGTCGGCACTTGAAAAAGTAAAGGCAAGCATCCGTGCCAAGCATGGACAGGGTGCCATCATGGATACTAAAAAGAAGTGATATGCCAGCAGTAAGTAAGGCACAACAAAGGTTTATGGGTATGGTTTATGCCACTAAAAAAGGTGAGATGACCAACCCATCACCAGAAGTCAAGAAGGCAGCATCATCTATGAAGAAAAAAGATGCTAAAGATTTTGCTGGAACCAAACATAAAGGATTGCCTAATAAGGTAGAAGAGGAATCCAAAAAATGTAAGTTGGGATACTATTATTGTTATACTGATAAAAAATGTAAACCAATTCCTAAAGGATTTAAAGTTGTAGGTCGCGCTGGAATGCTCCGTAAAGAGAATGGGCATACTGTTGATGACGACGATAATAAGAACGGTAATGGAAACGGTAATGGAAACGGCAACGGCGGTAACGGCGATGGTGGTGGCGGCATGGGCGAAGCAGTTGATTATTCAGATCGCAAACTGATGAAGCGTTATGATGATGATAAGAAGCGTCATAAAGAACAAGATACTAGAATGAAATATGGTAAGTTTGTTGCCAAAGCAAAGGAAGCAAAGGATCGCCTGCGTCCTGGTGAAGTCAAACGTTATGATAAGGAACTAGGTAGATACGTCTCTAATAAGGAATCATGAGAGGAGGCAACGGGGCATATACTAATGCGGCAGATGCCTCTGGACCTTTTGCTGGTTTTGATAAGAGACTCTTTAAGGGTGATGATGATCTATTGTCGCAAGACTTTCAGACTGACGCTGAATCTGGTCAAAATAGATACAATACTTTCTCCTCTGTATATCCAGTGATGAAAGTATCTCTTTCAAATAATATGGGAGATGGTCCATCCATTGACGCACAGGTTGCTGCTTCAAAAACCTTTGTAAATAGGATGGATGAATCAAGCAAGAAAAAGTTTACTGACTTTATGTTAGAGACGCAATTAAAAGGTTGATTCATATATAGTTTACTTGCTAATTAATTATGCTCGCATTCTTACTTCCACTTGCATCAAAAATTATTACCGATGCTATTAATAAAATTCCAGAAAATGAAGAACTGGGTGAGAAGATGGTTGAGATCTGTCTTGTTATTCTTGCTAAAGCAGTTAAGCTAACCAAGACTGATATGGACGATCAACTGCTTGAAGTTGTATCAAAAGCAATCAAAAACAGAGACGAAGAGTAATCATCTGGAGACCGGACGGTCTCCTATTTTTATAAATATTTGAAGCAAAGTTTTTTTTATCTAGGGCAAAGACATGGCACTTTGGGGCAATAAGGATAATGTGGGGGCAGGCGGAACAGTCCTCCTAGATTACTCTACGGGAGTAGTTACTGGCGCAGGCACTACATTTGGAAATGTTGGTGCCGCCAAAACTGGCATGGTAATTAGAATTGGTGATAAAGCAGGCACCTATTATGGTGATGCAGTTATTATTAGTGTTGCATCAAATACTTCACTGACTATTGGTTCTACAATTGGTTTGAGTGGAGTAGCAATCGCTGCTACTACTTTCCAGGTATCGGAACTTCCTAAGTATACTGTAACCAATCCAGAATTTAGTGAGAATTCTCTTTATAATAGAGAGGCTCCTTCCTTCAAGGTCGTTACGTCACAGCACGTTCAGTCTCCTTCTGGCGTATCGGCAGGTTCTAGTATCCTCCCCACGTTTGCTAGTTATGTACAACAAGCAGGTATCGTGCCTGGTGATTTCTATGTTGATGGATCCGTAAACATTCCTGTCGCAGGACTTGGAACCGGTTCAATCGCTGCAGATAGTCAGTCTCCCGTTGGATTCTTGACCGTATTCTTCGATACCACGCTTACACCAGCATTTGGTGCTGAGTTTGGGTCTGGTTCTTTCTATGGACAAGACCTCGGCCAAGTAGTATCAACATCTTCTACTTCTGTCACCTTTACCAACGCACTTACCAAAGCAGCAGGTATTGGTTCTGTTGTTGACCTCAACAGTGCTTACTTTGTATCACTGGCAAGCACCATCGCCAATACAAAGGCACAAGGAGCAGTCCTTCAGTTTGGTCGCTACATGGCTGGCTATGACAAGTATGTTTATGGTATCGGATCTACCGCTGCTGCTAACGCACAAGGTAGTCAGTATGCTGTCGCACACTCAGGTTGGGTTGGTGTTACCACTTACCTTCAGAACGATGGACAATTGAGAGTTAAGCAAGAAGTCCTTGTTGCTGGTGTCGGTATCCAAACCGGTAATACTCCCACATACCCCCCTGCATGATAAATGAGATTTGATGAGTTGACAGAAAGGAATTTTCTATTATTTGCTATTAAACATTATGAAAATCCTCAAGCAGTAACAAAAGAAGATTTCGATAAAGACCTTAATCATTTTCGATATATTAAGAGGTTGTTGAAACGATATCGAACAAGTAATGAACTTAAACTTCATCTCTTGATCAATCATTTCATCATCCTCTATAATATCTTCGGCAACGCTGCTACGCCAATGCTCTTTTTTAAAATTGAAAAAGACCTCTGGCCATATGTAAAAACATTTGTTGTATTTCTGAACCGTCTTCCTGAATATCCCCATACTTACATTCATGAAATTGAATGCGATCAGGAAATACAAAGTCAATTAGAAAGGATGACCAATGGAGAAATCAAAAATTGACAAGTTCGTTGATGCGTTTCGCACAGCAATGTATCATGAGTTTAGTGTCTCTGAGGAAGGCATGGTAGCAAATCCTCCTGGGGGATCTGGTGGGTTTAGTGCGTCTTCTGATGCGAAGGGTCCAACTGCTGGTTATGATTCTAATTTAAAATTTGATGGACGTAATAAGTTCGTAAGAAAGGCAATTCAAGACTTGATGAATAGAAAGGAAAAGAGATCGGCAAGGAAGGCAAAAAAGAAAGCAACGGACTTTAATCCCTACTTTAAACCACAAGATGGACGATCAAGTTAAGATTGCTGTATTGGAACAAAAAATAGAGGATTTGAAACCAATTGTCCTCAGAATTGACGCTGCTATTGAAAAACTATCTGAGGTAAATACAACAGTTAGTAGAATGCTCGCGATCCATGAAGAGCGAATTTCAAAGCAGGAAGAAATTGACAAAGTATTGTTTATTAAAATTGACAAACTCCGTGATAAAATTGACAGGGATTATGACCGCTTCGATCAAAGAATACGTCAATTAGAGAAGAGAGTCTGGATGGCGATAGGTGCTGTGGTAGTCGCATCATTCGTCATGAATAACGCAGGGATATTGACAAAGGTATTGACAGTACCTGAATCACAGTCTAGAATTACGAGTAGTTATGTAGAAGGTTGACGCATGGATCACGTTGATGTGAAATACATCAATCTTATATCATCAAGACTTGGTAAATTCAAAAAGGTCAAACCACATCTGTACAATTTTCGTTGTCCTATTTGCGGTGACTCACAGAAGCAGAAGAATAAGGCAAGAGGATATCTGTATCGAGTGAAGAACAATACAAACTACAAATGTCACAACTGTGGCATCAGTGTATCGTTTAGTAGTTTCTTAAAGAGTGTCGATCCAGAATCGCACAAGCACTATACGTTTGAGAAGTTTAGGGACGGAAAGACAGGAAAGAACTTCCCTACAGAGAGTCCAGAGGACATATTCGCAACTGTAGATAGTGCCAGACCTAAATTCAAAAAGAAGGTCAGTATAGACCTTCCAGACGCTTTCTCTGTGCCTATCTCAAAGAAGTACCTGGAATCTAGAGCAATCTTTAATGGGAAGTTTTTTTATGCCGAAAACTTCAAAGAGTTTGTCAATACAATCAAACCAGATACGTTTGATGATGTGAAGTTTGGCGAGGAAAGAATCGTCATTCCTCTTATTGTAGATTCAAAACTTATAGGAGTTCAAGGTAGGGCGCTATCTACGAACCCTATTAAATACTTAACCATAATGTTGGATGATGATGCGCCAAAACTCTACGGATTGGATAATGTCAGAAAAGATGAATCAGTCTATGTCACCGAAGGTCCTTTCGATTCCACGTTCCTTTCAAACGCGATTGCTATGTGTGGAGCTGACGCTGATGTTAGCAACTGGGGTATCAGCAATCCTGTTTGGATATATGATAACGAACCCCGCAATCGAGAGATTGTCAATCGAATCGGCAGAACAATCGATAGTGGCGACTCCGTAGTCATTTGGCCATCCAATATCCGAGAGAAGGATCTTAATGATATGGTCCTTGCTGGACACAAGATTCAAGAACTAGTAGAATCAAATATCTACTCTGGATTACAAGCAAAGTTAAAATTTACCACCTGGAAGAAGACATGAGCAACGGAACAAAAGTAAAGAAGAGAGATGGGAGAATTGAATCTCTTGACCTTGATAAGATGCATTTGATGGTACAGGAAGCATGTGAGGGTCTTGCGGGTGTGTCTGCTAGTCAAGTCGAGATGACCTCTGGTATCCAATTCTATGATGGTATTACGACAGGAGAGATTCAAGAGATTCTGATTAAGAGTGCTAGTGACCTGATTGATTTGGAGCATCCTAACTATCAGTTCGTTGCCGCTAGACTGCTTCTATTTTCGCTTAGGAAGTCTCTGTTTGGGAAGATGAGGGAGTTGCCCTCATTGAACGATCATATCACTGCCAAAGCGTATGATGGACTGTACGACAAAGATATTTTTGACAAATATTCACAGGAAGAAATTGAGAAAGCAGAAACTTTCATAGACCATGAGCGTGATTTTCTTTTTACATACGCTGGTTTGCGTCAGGTTGTAGATAAATACCTAGTGCAAGACAGGAGTGCTGGAAAGGTATACGAGACTCCGCAGTTCATGTATATCATGATTGCGTTGACCATTTTCCGGGACTATCCCAAAGCGACAAGGATGTCCTATGTCAAACGGTACTACGATGCGGTCTCCAAGCACCGACTCAACATCCCAACACCCATCATGGCAGGAGTGCGTACCCCGCTCCGGCAGTTTGCGTCTTGCGTTCTGGTTGATGTTGATGACACCCTGGATAGTATTTTTACTAGTGATATGGCCATTGGCCGTTATGTCGCACAAAGGGCTGGTATCGGTATCAACGCTGGGCGAATCCGTGGACTCAACAGTAAGATCCGGGGTGGAGAAGTACAGCACACTGGTGTTGTTCCTTTCCTTAAAAAGTTTGAATCAACTGTACGATGCTGTACGCAGAATGGGATTCGTGGAGGATCAGCAACCGTCCACTTCCCCATCTGGCACCAAGAGATAGAAGATATTATTGTTCTTAAGAACAATAAGGGCACAGAAGATAATCGAGTGAGGAAACTTGACTACTCAATCCAACTATCAAAGATTTTCTACGAGCGTTTCATCCAGAATGGAGAGATTAGCTTATTCTCACCGCATGACGTACCAGGTCTCTATGATGCTTTTGGTACTGATTCATTTGACGATCTCTATGTACGCTATGAATCAGATAAGTTTACTCCAAGAAAGACTATCGGGGCACAGGAACTCTTCTTAAATCTCCTAAAGGAGAGGGCAGAGACAGGTCGTATTTACATCATGAATATTGATCACTGTAATTCACACTCGTCTTTCAAAGACAAGGTGAATATGAGTAACTTGTGTCAAGAAATTACTCTTCCGACTGATCCACTCAATCATATTGATGAGGAAATGCCTGGTGAGATTGCTTTGTGTATTCTTTCAGCAGTTAATGTTGGTAAGGTTAGATCTGATGCTGAACTAGAAGATCTATGTGATTTGTCAGTCCGAGGACTGGAGGAACTGATTGACTATCAGGAGTATCCTGTAAGGGCAGCAGAGATTGCTACAAAGGCAAGAAGATCACTTGGAGTTGGATTCATTGGTTTGGCACACTATTTGGCGAAACTAGGATTTAAGTATGGAGATCAGGAGGCATGGGATGCTGTCCATACTCTTGCTGAGTCGTTCCAATATTATCTTCTCAAATCTTCTAATCAACTAGCAAAAGAGAAAGGGCATTGTGAGTATTTTGGTCGCACCAAGTATGCTGACGGTATTTTGCCTATTGATACATATAAGGAAGATGTAGATCAGATTACCTCAGAAGGATATCATCATGATTGGGAAAGTCTTAGAGAATCTATCACTACCTACGGTCTTAGGCACTCAACATTGTCCGCACAAATGCCATCGGAAAGCAGTTCCGTTGTGTCAAATGCAACCAATGGAATCGAACCTCCTAGAGGATACCTGTCCATTAAGAAATCCAAGAAAGGACCTCTTAAGCAGATTGTTCCTGGGTATGTTTCCTTAAAAAATAACTACACATTGTTGTGGGATATGCCTAACAATACTGGGTACATAAATGTGGTGTCTGTGATGCAGAAATTCTTTGATCAGGCTATATCTGGTAACTGGTCGTATAATCCTGAACATTATCCAGACAATGAGGTGCCAGTATCCCAGATGGCAAATGACCTCTTGACTACATATAAGTATGGATGGAAAACTTCTTACTATCAGAACACCTACGACATCAAAACAGATGAGGTGGAGGAAGATAACGATGAGAAGTCAAAATTGTCAAATTTGTTAAACGAATTAAGTAAAGCCGAGGAGGGGGA
>Ga0257114_1003026_pt1 | contig 10843 bp, 7 predicted proteins | sample SI112_10mmetaG_FD_190149 | JGI IMG/M metagenome (GOLD analysis project Ga0257114, IMG submission 190149) | Marine microbial communities from Saanich Inlet, British Columbia, Canada - SI112_10m | ecosystem: Environmental > Aquatic > Marine > Inlet | place: Canada: British Columbia | collected... | reverse complement strand
CAGCAAGTGGGTGCAGAAAAAGTTCTTGGTAATAGCACAACTTCATCCGGTAATGTAGAAGAACTTCCATCTACTATTTTTGGTAGGAGCCTACTCAATTCAGCAAGTTCTAACGCGCTTGCTACCACTCTTGGAGTAGCGACTACGAGTCAAATTACCGCTGCAATAAACAATGTTATAGACGCAGCCCCCGGTGCGTTAGACACCTTGAATGAGTTGGCTGCTGCAATAGGTGATGACGCTTCGTTTAGTACTAATGTTACTAATAGCATTGCCGCAAAACTGCCGCTTGCCGGTGGCACGGTCACTGGTGACGTTGATATGCAGCGTTCTGCTTCATCTGCAACCAAAATTGATTGGGGCAATAGCAACGGAGGGAATTTTTCCAGCACCGCAACTGACCTTGACTACGTTCGTCTTTACACCAGCGGAACAACCGTTGCTGGCATGGGCATTACTACAAGTAATTTTAACATTGGAACTAATGGTGCAATAAACGTAAGCATGTACGCAGCAGGCGTACTGAATGAAAGAAAGACGGGAACTCTGTCTCGGCACTATGTCAATCAATTTTACAACGCACCAATATACACAGCGGGCGGTTCTGCTACTCTGCCTGTCATATCCAAGGAAGGTGATCCAGATACAGGAATTTATTATCCCAGCCTCGGTGCGTTTGCTATTACAGCAGACGGTGACGAGAAGGTTAAAGTCACCAATAATCAAATCACTGTTAGTCGGACAGCCGGATACCCAACCATAAAGGCTGATGCTACTGGAGTAAACGGCTCGGCTGGTGGCTGGATGATCATTGACTCATCCACTAACAACTGTGCATTAAATTACTATTCTAGTGCAGATGTTTCTCTTGCCTACGGGGGTGGTGGAGTTAGTATCGGTACGGTTGCACTGGGCAGTTATAAGTTCCGTGTCCACGGTGGACAAGCACATTTTTCTCAGGATGTAATTATTGGAAGTGGTGCAGTTTACAGTCCTGTATATAGGGCCGACACCAGTGGATCATTAACAAACAATGCGTATAGTCGCTCTAGTGACGGCGACACAGGAATGTATTTTCCTGATGCTAACAAGGTGGCCCTTACTGCCGGTGGCGTTGAATTTATTAGAGGTGCTACTACTGGCTCAAGCACAGTAGTGAGTTCTAGCCACCTTATTGATACCAGTAACTTTATCTATGCAAATGGATACCGTGCTAAGAATGCTGGGTCTCCTGCTGCCACGGCCTTCGGAAGATACAATGACGGCAACACCGGCATCTACTTTCCTGCTACCGATCAATTAGCAATCAGCACGGGCGGCACGACTGCGTTACGAATTAGTTCAGCAGGGTCTATTGCCATTGGGTCACATGCTCCTACAGACAGTTATGTGATTTACATTTCTAAGAGCAAAACCGAACAGCCAAGTTTTCAAGGTATCGCATCTGTCCCGTCACACGCATACGGTCAGGCCGGGACTTTCAACACAATAGGCGTAAACGGTTCTGCTCTCCTTACGGCCTCTGCAAACAGCATCGCAAACAGCGGGTATATCAGGGGTCTGCATGGTGCGGGAACCTACTACAGTAGGGATGGTTCTTCCGTAGCAGAAGTCACTGGCGTTCACGGTCTTGCACAACACGCCAGTGCGAGTGGTGGTGACGGCACGGTCAATACTGGATACGGAGTCAAGGGATACTACTACGAAAGTAATCCCGGCGGCACTACAGCCACGGCCTTCGGGGTCAAGGCCAACGTCAACCTTACGAGTAACGCAGACGCAACCAGTACAATTTCAAATGCTTACGCCATGTACACTGGTGTAAATAGTTCCTACAGCGGAAGAATATTAAACGGATACGGGCTTTACATCAGTGTTGTGGAAGCAGCAAACGCATGGGGTATATATCAAGACTCTGCTCTTATTAAAAATAGGTTCTATGGCACAGTTGAGCATGGTGGAACGACAGGCAGTGCAGGAAGTTATATCCCCGGTATTACATTTCTAAGTGACCCCAACACTGGGTTTGGAAAAAACGCATCTGCCGGTGACGTAATCGACGTAATTACTGGTGGCAACATAGTCGGAGACTTCCGCACCACCGGCATTCGCATGATCAATGGTACGTCCAGTGAGTGTGCTTACGCATTTCAAGAGGATGCGGATACAGGAATGTTTCGGGATACGTCTACCGGATTGAACTTGCAGTGGGCAGGCTCAGGTTTACAGATTGCTTCTGCACACATCAATGCAGAAAAGAAAATGCTTTTTCCTGCTGGAACGCAGGCAGCCCCATCAATCGCACAGGCTGGCAACGACGACACTGGAATCAGTTTTGGTTCCGTAGGTGCAAACCAGATCAACCTGAACGTGGCTGGTGGTGCAAAGATTTCGATAAACCCAACAGCAACATATCTTGCTGGCACTGTTCAGTTCAATGGTTCCATCACGGATGGAACGACCACAAAGACCGCAGCACAACTCATGGCAAAGATAGCCGAGTCACCACCGCCTTCTGTCTATGGACAAAACCTCTTATTTGGATAAGGAATAATGGCAGCACCAAATTTAAAAGCACCGACAACAATCACCGGCAAGAGTGCGTTAGTGGCTTTAACCTCTACCGGCGCAACACAGATTGTCGCCTGTGGTAGTAACAAGGCTCTCAGGGTTACGTCTTTGTTTGTGTCAAACGTAGATGGCACCAACAATGCTGACATAACAATAGAGTATCGCAACGCATCGTCCGCAGATTTTAAAATAGCAAGCACCTTGGCTGTGCCTGCGGATTCTACGGTTGTCATACTGACTAGGGAGCAATCAATATGGCTAGAAGAATCTTGCAGCCTTCGTGCTACTGCATCGGCTGCAAACGACCTTCACGTAGTTTGTAGTTACGAGGAAGTAGCATAATGCCTGCCGGGTTCCTAGGATTCAGGCCAACTGTATCGGCTGGTGGCAGCGGCGTTGCTCCCGGTGTATGGAATCTACGTGAAGTATTTGACCAGCGGAGATCAAGCCTGTGGCCCGAGGCTACGCCTGTTGGTCTCGTCCCAAACTCAGACAGCAAAGCAAGATTTTACTTGCACTCCACTGCATCTACATTTGAGTTGTCAGCAAACACAACCACTGGCTACTATAAAATTACACATAATGGTAGTAGCATTATTGCACAAGAGCATCCGTACCATACTTACCCTACCTATTACCGAAACACTGTAACGAGTATTGGCGGCCAACCGGGACAAATCGTCAACAACCCAAAGTTTACATCTGTAAACACAGGTGCTGTTGTCGTACTGGAGTCGTGCAATTCTAGCGGTACAACAAGCGGTAACATTCAAGGCATTGATATTAGCAAGAGTGGTAACAAGGTTAAGTGGGTTGACCTAAGTGGCTGCACTGCTTTGACTAATTTAAATGCGGGAGCCACTGGGGGAACCCCAAGTAACAGAAGCAAGCCATTTAGCGGGCCTTACGGCAGCAGGTATATGGCTAGTTTAATTGAGCAAGTTAGGGCTGTTGGTGTGGGTGCATCAGTGAATGGTGCGTCAGCCCAGTACTATTCACCAACGTGGACACCTGCTGTGTACGTCTATCAGGGAGGCATAGACCTTTGGAATCAACAACTAAGTGCAGCAAACTTAAACCAACTGTACACAGACCTTGGTGCTACCAGCACATCATCTCCTAGTTCTTTAATGGTTGGATCAAATCCGGGTATAGGTTCAGACAATCCATCCCTTGCAAGTGGATACACCGTCTACGGTTCATAATGAAATACTTTATCGCTGGCAAAAAACTTCTGGCGTTCAACGGCAAGTGTGGAACAAGCACTATGGCGTGGGCAATCATACGCCAGTTTTACCCAGAGCAAGAAGAGTATTTAAGAACAAAAGTAAAGTGGGCTTCTGGAACTGTTGACGAGCAAATGCACCATAACCATGTGCCAAAGCGAACGCATCCTAACGCACCTGTAGTGCAGATTATCCGAGAGCCAGTGTCTAGGTTCCGCAGTGCTGTAGCCTTCATGAGGTTAGAAGACAAACAAAACTACACGATTGACCAGATATTAGACGACTTAGAAAACGAGACTTCAATAGTAAACTTGGCTCGCGGCAAGTTAGTAAACAATTTTCATTTTCATTATCAAGACAATTTCCGTGGTGACATCACCTACTTTCCTCTTAGTGATTTACAAGGGGCAGCAGACGCACTCGGAATTACTGTTCCAATAATACGGATTAATTCTTCTCCTACAAAAAAGCCTAGCCTCACAAAGAAACAAGAAGACAGAGTGCGTGAGTTCTATGCCGATGATGTAAAACTATGGGAGGTTCACGGTGACGTATAAAATGTCTGGCTCTCACATTGGTCACACGCCTGTCACCGCTGCTACTGAAGACACTGGTGCTGCACCGGGCATGTGGCAACTTAAGCACGTATACCCAAAGACAAGAGCATCTGGTTCTATCGCAAGGTCTTGGCCTACAACCTCTACGACTCCATCGACGGGAGCAGTTGACCCACTATATAATCTTGTAAAACTTAGGCTCGCTCTAGATGGCAACCTAACAGATCAATCTAACTCGCCGGTATCCGCAAACGACCAAGCAACCAATACGTTCCCAACAGGAAAGTTTGGTCAAGGTTTATCTGTAACAAATGGATTTATAGAATACAGCACAGGTGCGTTCACTCAAACCACAGGCACGACTTCCGAGGAAACGCACACTTGGTCAATAGAGTTCTGGATAAAGAACACTGTCTCTTCTTATGGCAGCACCGAAAAGAAACTAATACTTCTAGATGGAGCAAACGGCTTTTACATCGGTGGTCGTAACGGGAACTTAAGGTTCAGCGGAAATGTCATCGGTGCGTTCACTCAAAACACATGGCACCATGTATTAATTGTAGCAAACAATATCCTTGATCTTGGCGGCGGCACAGTCTTCAGGTCGCATTTTGCATGGCTCGACGGCGTGAGCAAAGGAAACATGGGAAACATGCTGAATGTCCCTGATCGGGTGCGTATTGGTGAAGGTTCTGCAGTAACGCAGTCTTTTCTGGTGGATGACATAAGGGTTACTTCTAAGTATCGAGTTGCCTACGCCGCTTCTAGTGGCTCGTATTCCGTGCCAACAAGTGCGATGCCAACAAGTTAAACTATAAGCCCATAACTAGGGTAGGAGAAAAAGCAAATGGCAACTAAAGTACGTGACCTAGAGAAAAAAGACGAGTCTAAAAAGGACAAACCAAAAGGCAAGGCTAGTCTAAAGCAGCGGTCTGACCAGCGTAAGCAGCGTCAGATGCAGCAATTTGAAGGCACAATGGCTCCTATTGAGTCCCGAGTAGGTGGGCTTGAGATGGATACTGCGTCTGTCGGTGTACCGGCAGCATCCTCTGAAGGCAGTGCGTTTAAGTTTGCCAGCCAAACAAATGCTCCTGCCAAGACACAGGCTACGCAAACTGGGTGTGGCCCTGATGGATGTGGTGTGAGTACTGTCACGGGAGGCACAGCACTAGCACCCCTTACTCCAATGCCTAACTTTGATTTAACTGGAGAAGTTGCTGACGGTGTTGAAGTGGGTTCAGAGCCTGCTGCAGAACCTGCTGCCGAAGCCCCGCAGTCTGGTGATAGTGAGGCAACTCAAATCGCTACAACGCCAGCATCAGACTTTGCTGCTACTGAAATTGCTGCAGGTGCTGACCCTGCTGAAACCATGACCGAAGCGTCTAACGCAAAGTTAAGCATCGTCTCCTCTAACTTAGAGCAGATTGAAGCAGACATTAAGAAGTATTCAGGCTTTGCAACTCAAACCGCGAATTGGCTAGCGGAGAACGACGAGGCTAACAGAAGGAACCAAAGCAACTGGGGCATGTTTGACAGAGCGCACAATCTGCGAGATTCTTTTCTTGGAAGAGTTGGGCAACTGGAGACTATGCGTATAACTGCGTTGCAGACTCGGGCAGAGAACAAACTACTTGCCCCAATAGTTGAGTCCGAAGCAAACATGAATAACGCTGTTGCTGAGAAAACTCGTGCTGCTACAGAGGCTGTAACATCCCAGTTGCCCAGAGAATACCAGCCCCGAATGTTCAACAATTTTGCTGCCTTAGAGAGGTTTACTGAGCAAGGAGACGCAACAGCAGGTGCTACCCTTAAACTTCTTATTATACAAGATGCCGGTAATAACTTTAGTGCCAACAATCCAACTGCTGTGCAGCAGCAAGTTGCTAATGCTGCACCACTGGAAGGCGATGCAGCCGTCAATGCCCTTGCTCCCCCGAAACCGCCTGTTGGCCTACAGCCCGGCTATTCGAGCGACCTAGTTACAGGCATGCAGAAACAGTTGTTGGCTAGTCTCCGTACAGTAGAACTTGCCGGTACTTTAAAAAGAATCAAAAATTCTGCCGAACTGTCAGAAGACGATACAGCAAGGCACGCAGTATACAGCGATGCAGGTAAAGTGTTGGCTAAGACATTCGTTAACGATTATTACCTTGAACATCCCGAGGCATTGAACGAAGACAACAAAGTTGTTCAGGCAAAGATTAGTCAGCAGTTCGCTACAGAAATAGACTTGTTCACAACGGGTGCTGTTCCGGGCCAGACCCAAGAGTTTATGCAAGGTGCTAATCCTACAGGCGAAACGACAGAAACAGTTCGTGGCATATACAACACAGAGGCTGAGTTGCTCAAATCAAACATGCCTAACTTTATTTTAGAACAAGTACAAGCAAGGCAGGCTCCTGCTGACGAGTCTCCAGTGACGAGGTCAATGGGAAGGCCCGTCATGGATAACGCTATCCCATTCTAAGGAGCAGTAATGGCCGCTTTAATACCAGCACTTATTAAATTGTTTATGTCCAGCCGTGGTGGCGGTGGAGGTGGCGGCGGCAATAAGGCTGCAGCCGAACAAAAGAAGTTTAACTCTGCAGATCAAAAAAGAATAGCCGCTACAGGAAAAATAGAGTACGGCAAGGAAGGGACAGGAACAGGTTCAGAACCCGGTGGCGGTAGGGTACGAACAGTAATTGAAAAAACAAGATCAGCAAGGAAAGCAGCCCAACAGTAATGGTAGAAATACTTATACAACTTGCCACTGTCATGCCACTAGGTTTCCTCGGATTGCTAGGCGGCTTGATGGGTGGGATGATGAAAGGCGGCGGGGGAGGTAAGCCTTCTCAAGCACCCAGTGCTACACCGCAGGCATCCAAGTCTGTTGCCGACCCGGTACAGCCGCAGGCACCAGAACAACAACAAACATCAGCGGAAGTTCAAAACCCAGAACCTGTGCAAGAACCGGCACAGCCAAAGGTTACAGAAGGATTATTATCTGATGTTGATCAGCCTAAGCAGGTAGAGGAAGCCGCCAAAGTTAATGTTACTGATGGACTTCTTGACTCGGTCGATCCTATTAAAGACCCAGCCCCAACTGCTAAGGGTGAAGAGATCGAGCCGCCAGATGTTATTAACAAAACAGATGCAGACACTCCGGTAGCACAGCAGCAAAGCGAGATGCTTGGAAAGACACCCTTGCTTGAGAAGACAGACACGTTAGCCAACAGAGTGTTTGACGCTGGAACCAATGAACAGAACTTCCAGTATCAAGAAGGAATGCAGGCCAGAACAGTTGACACTGGCGATTCGGAGAACCCTGCTATGGGGTATCAGTACAAGCAAGGATCAACTGTTGCGGGAGGATTGCCTAGGCAGCGGTACGGAGTGAGGGCGTAATGGTTGCTAATCTTCAAGACATATATAGCCAAGCCTATAACAGACCCAAATCAAGCCTGCCTGTCCAGACACGTAGTTCAAGAGCGGCTGGAAGAAAGCCTACCCTTCCTTATCTTGACGCTCCAACCACAGGAGAGATGGTTTCAAGCCTTGGGCAGAATAGCCTAAGCACCTTAGAAACTATCGGTGCTGCACTTGATACGCCCGGTGCATTTGTACGTGGCGTTGCAGTAGGCAAACCTCTGTCTGTTTTTGGTGAGGAAATATCCGGTCAGAAACGAGTAAGTGGACAAGAACTCCTTGAGACATACGGACTTCTAGATGAAGACGCAAACCCATACATGTCTGCAGCAGCAGGGTTTGGGGCAGAGGTACTCACTGATCCGTTTGCTTTCATTGCTGGGCCTACCAGTGCCTTTACTAAAGGTGGTAAAGCAATACGAGGTGCTGGCTTATTAGATGATGTAGGTGACGCTGCGTTTGCAGCCCTTGGCAAAACAAAGAAACTCAGGAACCAAGCACTCTCTGGTAGAAAAGCATACGAAAAATTAGTAAGCAAAGGCGTGCCTATTACGCCGCAGAACATAAAGAACTTCAGGGTTATCGGGCCGCGAGAAGCACGAACTAGCACTAGGGTTCGTGACGTTGTAAACCTTCCATCATTAAAACTGCAATCAAACGCCACACCTGAAGCACTGCGTGCAGCATCTGCTGAATCAGCAACAAGGCTTGCCAAGGTAGAAGATTACCTGCGACCTAGAGGATTAACTTTCGCAGACGTTGCCGACCAAAAGATAACTGGTGGTTTTGGGCTTGGGTATTTCGATCCCACTGCTGTAGCAGAAACCCCCAGACTTATGCCTCTGTTCAAAAGAATGGACGCAATTGGACAGGCAGCAAGATGGAACCCTGCAAGCAGGGCAGTGTCGTCACTGTTTGACCAGCGTGTAGGTGGCGAGGTTTCAATACCAGAGCAACTTGCCGCGATGCGTAAGTTCGATGCTAACTTAGCAGCAAGGGGAGTAGACACTGGCCGTGCTGCAATGCATGCAGAGAAGGTCAGAAGAGCAACACTTAATCCAAAGGCCAAAGAACTTCTGGGTGCTGACGATCTACTTGGCCCCGAAGGAAGAAACTTCTTGATACGGATGAAGGAAGAAGTTCCTAACCCAACCGATCTTGAGATAGCAAAGAACATTGACAACTTCCCTGATGTGCAGCAGGCGTGGAAAGAAATACAATCTTATCAAGACTCTGCGTCTCAAGCACTTGGCATGCGTCCACTCACCAAGGCTACAGGTAGAAACTTTGACTACGAGTTTTTCCCACGGTTCCCTGACGAAGCAAAGTTTGGTGACCGAGGCAGAGCAGGCAAGTCATTCTTGTATGGCACAAAAGATAATGCATACAACCCTAGGCAGAAACAATACGAAACGCCGGGAGGTACTGTTGATCAGATAGAAGCATCTGAGTTGCCAGAAGTACAAGCGTTAGTAAGGGGAGATAAGGATGCTTCGGTTAGAAAAGCAGGCGAAGCAGTAGCAAGATACATAAATGAAAAGCATGCTGTTGGTAGTCCAACTAGAACTGTCAGACCGTTCGAGCCTATCGGCAGAGTCATTGGCCCTGACGGCAAGCCTGTGCAGGTTCCCGCGATTGGCCCTAAAGGTACACCTTTATTCCTGAAGGATAAGAAGACAGGCAAGTTTGCCTTAGACGCTAGCGGCAACAAGATTCCTAAAATGGTTGATGAGTTGTCTGGGGAGATACTTGATACTGGTCAGGGAATCCGACTAGTAGACTTCTTCAAAAGATTAGACCCCGCGATAGCCAAGAAGCAGCCATTCGATAAGTCAAGGATTGGACTGCAGGGTGTGGGCGTATACCAAACTCACCCGCTGCAGGCAATGGCACGAAGCATGGTTTCGCAAGGGCAGTCTCGATCAAATGCTAAACTGATATACAACGAACTTGCACAGGACGCAGCACAAACTCTAAACAGTTTCGACACCCAAGGCAGTGGGTTCCTTGACGTGCGTGGCATGGGCAAGGGGTTCAAGCGATTGGATCGAGCGTTGAATGATATTGCTTCACAAACATCACTGATGACACGGAAGGCAAAGGCAACTTCTGCTGTAAGGGAAAGGCTGAAGGATGCTGTTCGGTCTGAGTTAAACATACCTGCCGGAAAAGATATAGACCTAAAACAGTTTGCAGTTTCTGAAGCAGTCATAGATAGACTTAGAAAAACAAAAGACTTTTTTAATTCACCAGCGGCACAAGATCAGATCATAGGTTACTTAGATCAATACACTGGTCTATTCAAATCTCTTCTATTGGCTTTCCCAGCAAGACACACAAGAGATATGTACTCCAATGCTATCTCTGTGTACTACGAAGTAGGAAGCCCACTGACTGCACACTGGGGTTTCAGTGCTGCCAAGCGTGTGCTTTCAGGAAACTTTGCAGAAGCAGATGAGTACCTACGTCAGATACCTAGGTACAAGAATCTATACAACCAAGCACTTAAGTCAGGCAATGATGCATCTCAAGTAATCCGCGATGCTTTTGTTTCTGATGTTGCTGAAAGCGGAGTGCTTAGAGGTCTTGCTACTAGTGACCTTGTCACCACCATACCGGGCGAAGGCAAACTAAACCAACTACTTCCCGGCATTAGCAAGACAGACTATGGAACAGTTGGGAAAGAACTCACCAAGGGATATGACGAATTCTTTACCGTGAGAAACGTAGGGCTTGACCCAGACAAACTGCCTCGGGTGACTAAGAATCCTTTTTTAAATGCTTCTGAAAAACTTAGCGACTATTCAGATTCTGTGGCTAGGCTCGGTGGCATGCTGGCGATGATGAAGCAAGGCAACTCTGCTGGGTATGCAGCACAAAGAATGTCTGCAGCACTCGTGGATTACAGCAGCCTTACAACTTTCGAGCGTTCCGTTATTAAACGATGGGTGTTCCCTTGGTGGAGTTACAATTCGCGTATTGGCAAGTATGCAGTCGAATCGATCCTAACCAAACCGGGAGGTGGATACGCACAAATGGTGCGTGCTATGAGTTCACTGCAAAGGCCAACCGATGACACGT